>MAAC01018671.1_pt1 | contig 24262 bp, 27 predicted proteins | sample 1115981 | NCBI WGS metagenome assembly MAAC01 (sample SAMN04961126, study PRJNA320927) | seawater metagenome | isolation source: sample BD02T64 sea water enriched with oil for 64 days | place: USA:Gulf of Mexico | collected 2013-07-27
GATGCCTCTTTGCTGAACCTTGCGCACTATTTGATACAGGTGTCTAACTTCAGATTCGGTTAAGGCTGTGGTGGGTTCATCCATAATGATGAGCTTGGCGTCATAAGAAACCGCTGTCGCTATCGCTAATAGCTGTGCTTTTGCAACCGACACATCCTGCATCAAGGTTTCCACTTTCATGGGAATACCCAGTTCATCTAATACCTTGGCGGTTTCTCGGTTCATCGCTTGATGATCCATCAAAAAGCCTTTTCTCAGCTCTCTGCCTAAAAAGAAGTTGGCGGCAACGGATAAATTGGCAGACGGGCTGATTTCTTGTGGCACCATGGCCAATCCCGTGCGAATAGCGTCGATCGGGACTTTCGGAGTAAAGGGCTTGCCATCAAAAAAAATCTCACCGCCTTCATCTGGTGTATAAAGGCCATATAATATTTTCATCAGGGTAGATTTACCGGCACCATTCTTACCCATTAATGCAATTTTATCATTGTCGTTTATTACAAACGAAACATCACTAAAAAGGGTGTGCCCACTAAATTCTACTCCGATATTATCTATTGAAATCATACTGCCAATTTTGGGCGGCAAAACTAATTATTCTTTCCTCAATTATTCGATTCGTATTCACCTACTTTTGACCTTTAAATCATAAAATGGGTTCCTTATACAATCTTTCATTAATTCTACATTCCTACAACAGATGGCTAATTTTAGCCTCATTAATCGGCATTATTGGTCTGGCTTGGATTCAAAAAAAACAGGGCATTTCATTTCATCATCGTATTCCGGTTTTACAAAAGGTCGTACTCATCTCCTTGGATTTTCAATTAACCCTCGGATTACTCTTGTATTATTACAGTCCATTCCCCCGTTATTTCTGGAACAATTTACCCGAAGCCATGAAAGAACGAGAAATCCGATTTTTCGGATTAGAACATATAACCGTTATGCTAGTAGCCGTAGGTATAATTCACTATGGAATACTAAAAAGCAACAAAAAAGTAATGGATAATGACAAGTATAAATCCTTGATTATTTGGATGATTATTGGCTTATTCCTTATCCTTTCTTCAATACCATGGAGCTTTTCCCCATTGATTAGCAGACCTTTATTTAGATGAAAACAACCTAAAAGAAACAAAAACACTTGTTTACTCGTATAAAATTAGAAACAACTAAAAAATAACGAGTATGAAGAAAGTAATTGATCAATTAGCCAAAGAAAGAGGAACCGGTCTGGTTAGTATTTCGTTAAACACCCATAAGTCTTACCCGGATTATGAACAAGATGAAATCGCACTCAAAAACATCTTAAAGGAAGCGAAACAAGAATTAGATAAAAAATACGATGAAATGTACTCCAGGATAACTCTAAATTCCTTGGCCAACATGATTTCCGAAATTGATTTCACCCGTTTATCCCATTCTTTACATTTATTTGTTTCTACGGAGACTGTAAAAGTGATCCAATCGGAGCTTCCCCTTAATCAAAACACCGTTTTTATAGGAGATCATTTTAAAGTTGACCTTCTTTTACAAGAACAACAATTGGCCAAAAGCTATTTAATACTTCATTTAAACAAAGAGGAAGCACGCTTATTTAAAGCACGGAATGAACATGTAGAGGAGCAGGTACTAACCTTTGGATTTCCTTTTGAAGAAGTTATTCGTGAAGGTCAAATAAACAAGTCCGATCAAAAAAAACGGGACAATTACACCCGAGAATTTTTCAATAAAGTAGACAAATCTGCTATTAAAGCATCGTTACAAGAAGACCGAAAGGTGGTGGTCATTTCCACAAAAGACACGTATGGGAAATTAATGCAGGTGGCAGACAAACCCGGAATCTACCAATCACACGCCAATATTAATTCCAATAAAACATCCTTACACGAACTGGGAAAAACAGCCTTCATGGGTTTATAGGGTAAAAGCCGGTTTAATCACCGGCTTTTACGCCTTGTGTTTTTAGAATTCCACTATTTTAGCAAAAAAAAACTATGCAAACTACCAATGTTTTCGGAGACCCTGTAATAACGTGTAGCACCACCCCAATAACGGGATTCTTTAGAGATGGTTGTTGCCACACAGATGCGACCGACCAAGGGTCACATACGGTATGTATAGTGGCTACCGAAGAATTTTTAGCATTTTCGAAAAGCGTTGGAAATGACTTATCCACCCCTTTACCTCAATGGCAATTTGCCGGAGTAAAACCAGGAGATAGATGGTGTTTATGTGCCGCTCGATTTTTAGAAGCTCATCAAAACAACGCTGCCCCATTAGTAGTATTGGAAGCCACCAATGAAAAAGCGATAGATATTGTACCTATGGATGTTTTATTGAAATATGCTTTTTATGCTAAATAACTCGTATTGAATTCAAGGCCCTAGGTTTATCCAATTAGATCGAATCTAGAGTTTCCTTTACCATTTTCACGGTTTGATCTAAATCCTCATAGGATAACGCATCGCAAATAAACCATGTTTCATAAGCGGAAGGGGCTAAATAAATCCCTCGTTCTAACATCCCATGAAAAAAGGCTTTAAATTTTGGATTATCCCCTGCTTTTGCGGATTCAAAATCAAGCACTTCATCCTCACAAAAATGAAGAGAAATCATTGATCCTTTACGATTAATGGTAAAATCATGCCCCGATTCCCGAAGTACTTTCTCTAATTTCTGGTGTAAATAGGCTGTTTTGTTATTTATTCGATCATACACTTCCGTATCATTGTTTAGAGCCGTTAACATGGCTAAACCTGCCGACATAGCTAACGGATTACCTGATAAAGTACCAGCTTGATAAACCGCTCCCAAAGGAGCCAAATGATTCATTATTTCGTTTCTCGCAGCAAAGGCACCTACAGGAAGACCTCCGCCAATAATTTTACCAAAACACACGATATCGGCTGTAATTCCAAACAATTCCTGCGCCCCTCCTGGAGCCAAACGGAAGCCTGTCATAACCTCATCAAAAATGAGGAGTATCCCATGTTTGGCAGTCACCTCTCTTAATGCTTTTAAAAAGCCTTCCATAGGTGGAATACATCCCATATTTCCTGCAACAGGTTCAATTATTATAGCGGCTATCTCTCCTTCATGTTCTGCAATAATCTGAGAAACATGTGCGATATCATTGAAGTTAGCCAACAAGGTATCTTTGGCGGTACCTTGGGTTACTCCAGGACTATTAGGAGCTCCAAAAGTAACTGCCCCACTACCCGCTGCAATTAAAAAGGAATCGGAATGTCCGTGATAACACCCAGAAAATTTGATAATCTTATCCTTTCCTGTAAAACCCCTTGCCAAACGGATAGCGCTCATACAGGCTTCTGTACCCGAATTAACCATTCTGATTTGATCAATACCGGGAACCATGGAAACAATTAATTGTGCTATTTCGGTCTCAATTTCCGTAGGAGTCCCAAATGAGGTTCCTAATTTTGTACGTTCAATAACCGCATCCACTACGGGTTGAAAAGCGTGCCCTAAAATTTGGGGCCCCCAAGAATTTATATAATCAATATACTTATTATTATCCTCATCCATGAGATAAGCACCCGCTGCGCTTTTCATAAAAATAGGCGTGCCTCCTACCGAGTTAAACGCACGAACAGGAGAATTCACCCCTCCAGGAATATACTTTTTAGCCTCTTGAAAAAGCTCACTACTTCTTTTATAACTCATATTAAATTTTATTTAACCTATTCATTTTACGTTAACCGTATCAGAAACCCACTCCTCACACCATTTTTTCAATACTTGTACCCAACTAGAATCATGGTTCAAACAGGAAATATAATGATAATTTTGACCTCCGGCACCCATAAAATAATCCCGATTCTCGATCGCTAATTCTTCCACCGTTTCCAAACAGTCTGCTACAAAAGAAGGTGCTATTACTTGCACATTCTTCAGACCATTTCGAGCCAGTTTTTTTAAAGTTTCATCGGTAGCGGGTAGTAACCACGGATCATTACCTAAACGACTTTGAAAACTACTGACATATTGATTTTCTTTTAAACCTAATCGTTTTACCATTTCACTGGTAATTTTAAACGATTGATGACGGTAACAGGTTTTATGAGCGGGTGAAGGAGTTGTACAGCAGTTTTCTGTCATCAAACAATGTGATTTGGTGACATCCAATTTTTTTATTTGCCTTTCGGGTAAACCGTGGTATGAAAACACCATAAATTCATCTGGGTTCATTTCCTTTTTCACTTTGGAAGTAAGCACCGACAAATAATCTTCCTGATCATAAAATGCAGGTAACACTTCCATCCGTATTTCTGGAAATTGCTTTGCCCGAATTTCTTTCGCTTTTTCAATAGCGGTTTCCGTACTAGACATGGCATGTTGCGGGTACAAAGGCACTAAAAGAATTTCATCTACCCCTTTTCCATGTAACTCCTCAAACCCTTTAGCAATGGACATCTCCCCATAGCGCATTGAAAGGGCAATGGGATAGGTCGTTTCACTTTGCAATGCTTTAGCTAGTTTCTCGGAATTCACAATTAAAGGAGAGCCCTCATCGGTCCATATTTTAGCATAGGCTGCAGCCGAATTTTTTGATCGCGTGTTTACAATAATTCCTTTTACCAGAAGAAAACGGAATAAAAATGGAATATCAATGACGCGCTCATCCATTAAAAATTCGCCCAAATACCTCCTTACATCCTTCACCTCTGGACTATCTGGAGACCCTAAATTCACCAATAATATCCCCTTCATATTTCACGAAATTAAAATCCTATTATTTATACCCCCTCTCCAATACAAAAGGGGATAAATTCATTTTTAGTCACTAACTGATAGCAGTTCCATGCAAAAGAAACAAATGTTTTGACGCCAAACACCACCAACTTGAACCCCCTATAAAATATGACATTTCCACTACAAACCTACCTACTTATAGTGAGGCTAGCGAAGTATATTTGCGACCTCCAAAAGGACAAAATAGATACATGCGATATTTAGAAGAACAAAATAACATTCAATTCTATTCCATTGGTATTTCTTACAAAAAAACAGATGCCCAAACTCGGGGGGTATTCAGCATTACTTCAGAAAATCAAGTCGCATTATTAACAGAAGCCAAGAAACTAAACTGCACCAGTGTTTTTTTAATTTCAACATGCAACCGAACCGAATTATACGGGTTTGCTTCTGAAGCTAAAACCTTACTTCATTTATTAGTGGAATTTTCGAATGGGGAAATTGAACTTCTAAAACAAAACGCTTTTATTTATAAAGGGACCCAGGCAGTGAATCACCTTTTTAAAGTAGGGTGTGGATTAGATAGTCAGATTATTGGCGATTTTGAGGTGATTAGTCAAGTAAAAAAGAGCTATAAGCAATCGTTATCCTTGCAACCTTCGGATGTATTTCTAGATCGCTTAATCAATTCGGTGATTCAAGCCAGTAGAAAAGTGAAGGCCCAAACCCAATTAAGCTCTGGAGTCACTTCGGTTTCTTTTGCGGGAGTTCAATATATCCGTAATCAATTTAGTGATTTAAATAATAAAAAGATCCTTTTATATGGCACGGGGAAACTCGGGCGAAATACGTGTGATAATTTAATAAAACACTCCAATCATGATTCTATTACATTAATAAATAGAAGTCAAAAAAAGGCGGAAATATTGGGTCATAAATTTGACGTTCATGTCAAAAGTCATGATTTTTTAAATGAAGAAATAGCCAATAGTGATATTTTATTTGTTGCTACAGGGGCTTCTATACCCACGATCACGCAGCATAATATTACTTTAGAAACACCCTTACTCATCCTGGACTTATCCATTCCCAGAAACGTGGCCCCAGAAGTAGCCCAACTACCGGGAGTTACCCTTATTCATATGGATGAATTGAGTCAACTTACCAATGAAACGCTTAAAAACAGGCAGGAGCACCTTCCGAAGGCCTATGAAGTAATGGATCATATTAAAGAGGAATTTTATGAATGGGTAGATTCCAGAAAAATGATTCCCACTTTAAATTCTTTAAACGCCAAACTGAAACAATATAAAGATAGTGAGCTTCAAAAGCTGACAAAATCTATCAGCAAAGACGATTCAGAATTGATGATGCAGTTAACCGATAAAATCGTACAAAAACTCACGGGTAATTTCGCTGGCTATTTGCGTAAAAACAGTACTGATTTTGATAAAGATTTAAATTTTATTCATCAAATATTTAAATTGGATGAAAGCCAAAGCAATGAATAAACGGATACGCATTGGTACCAGGAGCAGTGTGTTAGCTATGTGGCAAGCTCATTTTATCGCAGATGCGATTACCACATTGGGGCACCAGACCGAGATTGTTACCATCCACACTACCGGAGACCAGGATACTACGGTTCCCTTATACGAATTTGGAGTAACGGGAATTTTCACCAAAAGTTTAGACATTGCCTTATTGGAAAACAGAATAGACATTGCGGTCCATTCTATGAAAGATGTACCTACTGTTTTACCCAAAGGTCTGGTGGAATTTGCGGTACCTGAACGTGGATTAATTCATGATGTCATGGTATTTAATGGGACTCCAGAAGAGTTCGAATCCCATACGCATCGAACCATTGCCACTTCTAGTTTACGAAGACAAGCGCAATGGCTACATAAGTACAAAAACGATACGATTACAGGTATTCGAGGAAATGTCATTACGCGACTCCAAAAATTAGCGAGCCATCCATGGGACGGAGCCATTTTTGCGGAAGCGGGTTTGAAACGAATTGACCAATTACCTGAGAATTCCTTTCGTTTAGACTGGATGATCCCTGCGGCCGCTCAAGGGGCATTGTTGGTTATGGGTCAAGGCAACGCTACCGAATTGCAAGAAATCATCCGCCAACTAAATCATCAGCCGACCTCTATTGCTGTTAAAATAGAGCGTCAATTCATGCACGATTTAAATGCCGGTTGTACAGCCCCAGTGGGTGCATATGCTAAGATAACTGACCAAGAAATTTCATTTACGGGTGTCGTTACTTCGCTGGATGGAAACCAACAAATAGAAATACACAAAACAACTCCCATTCACAATGCGGAGGGTTTTGGAGGATTATGTGCCGCTGAAATTTTAGAAATGGGGGCTCGTGAAATTCTAATGGAAATCCGAAAAGAATCGTAACATGACAGGGAAACCTTTCATATTATCCACTAAAGTAATTTCCGATACTCATCGGGAAATGCTCCATTCTAACGGAATTGAATGGATTGAAAAAGACTTTATTTCGATCCAATTCACCCAGGCTAGTTTATTATCGGTAAAATCGTGTACTGTTGTTTTAATCACCAGTAAAAATGCGGTTAGATCACTTATCCAATTTAACCAGACTGCCACACTTAAAGGGAAGGTTATTTATTGTGTAGGTGAATCCATCGAAAAACTTCTTAAAGGGCATCAAATTACGGTGACCCAGTCTTTTGAAAACGCGTTGCAAATGGGTCTATTTATGATCTCCCAAAAGGAGAATAACATCTCCATTTTATGTGGAAACAGAAGCCGTCCAGAGCTTCCTAACATTCTAAATGACCACCATATTTCGTTTACTCAAGAAATTACCTATATCTCCGAACTTACACCTACGAAACGAACCGAAAATTTTAATGCCATCCTTTTTTTTTGCCCATCAGCTGTGGAGAGTTACATTTCAAAAAACGCCATAAAACAGGAGAAAATAATATGCATCGGTCAAACGACCCTCGCCAGTATTCAACCCTATTCTAAAAATATTTATGTAGCCGACAATCATCGCATTTCATCGGTTATTCAAAAGACAATTGACTTATTTCAAAACACATGAAAAACGATTTATTTCTACGGGCACTAAAAGGAGAAACGGTGGAGCGTCCCCCCGTATGGATGATGCGACAAGCAGGAAGGTTCTTACCGGACTTTAGAACATTACGTGATAAATATGATTTTTTCACTCGATGTCAAACGCCCGAATTGGCCACCGAAATAACGTTGATGCCGGTAAACCAAATTGGAGTAGATGCAGCCATCTTATTTTCGGATATTTTGGTTGTTCCACAAGCCATGAATATTCCATTCGAAATGAAACCTGGAGTGGGACCATGGTTACCCAATCCCGTAAAATCAATGCAGGACGTCAACAAAGTTATCGTTCCAGAAATTGGCGATACTTTGGGCTATGTAATGGATGCTATAAAAATGACTAAACATGAATTGGATGACCGGGTACCATTAATTGGGTTTGCCGGTTCCCCATGGACCATTTTATGTTATACGGTGGAAGGGCATGGATCAAAAACTTTTGATCAAGCCAAAGGTTTTTGCTTTTCGCAACCGGAAGCGGCTCATTTATTATTGCAGAAAATCACAGATACTACCATTGCCTATTTAAAGGAAAAGGTAAAAGCTGGAGTCAATGCAGTACAAGTTTTTGATAGTTGGGGCGGCATGTTATCTCCAGCAGATTACCATGAATTTTCTTGGCAATACATCCAACAAATTGTAGACGCCTTAAAAGATATAGCCCCGGTTATAGTGTTTGGTAAAGGGTGTTGGTTTGCGATGGATAAAATGGCAACAAGTGGTGCATCCGCTCTAGGCGTGGATTGGACGGTTACTCCAGAAACAGCTCGAAAATTAACCGGTGGAAATATAACATTACAAGGGAATTTTGATCCATCCAGATTATTATCTCCCATTCCAGAAATAGAACGATTAGCGACAGAGATGATTGACCGTTTCGGGAAGGATAAATACATCGCCAATTTAGGCCATGGGATTTTACCGAATATCCCCGTTGAAAACGCTCAGGCATTTGTGAATGCCGTAAAGAATTACAAAAAGAACTAGTTATGTATCCTGTAAAAAGACCACGAAGATTACGTCAGAATGCAGCCATCCGTTCGATGGTGCAAGAAACCATCCTTACTCCCAATGATTTTTTAGTTCCCTTGTTTATTTCTGAGGGAAAAGGGCAGATTAAAGAAATCCCATCTATGCCCAATTACTTTAAAAAGAGCTTAGATTTAACCCTAAAAGACGTCAAAGAGTTATGGGCAATGGGAATCAAATCGGTATTACTTTTCGTACAGGTAGCTGATGAGTTAAAGGATAATGAAGGAACAGAAGCCATGAATCCAAATGGCTTAATGCAACGGGCCATAAAAGCCATAAAAGATGCCGTTCCAGAAATGTTAGTCATGACAGATGTTGCCCTAGATCCGTATTCTTCTTATGGACATGATGGGATTGTAGAAGACGGACAAATCATCAATGATTCTACCGTAGAAATTTTAGCCGCCATGAGCATTTCACATGCGGAAGCGGGGGCTGATTTTGTGGCTCCAAGTGATATGATGGATGGACGTATTCATGGAATTCGGGAAGGATTAGATGAAGAAGGATTTATCCAAACAGGGATAATGAGCTATAGTGCCAAATACGCATCTTGTTTTTACGGACCCTTTCGTGATGCGTTAGATTCCTCTCCCGGATTTGGGGATAAAAAAACCTATCAAATGAACCCCGCCAATAGTCATGAAGCCGTAAAAGAAATATTATTGGATATCGAAGAAGGAGCCGATATCGTCATGATAAAACCCGGACTTCCGTATTTAGATATTGTAAAAGAAGCCAAAGCCATTTCGGAAGTTCCGGTATCCGTATATCAAGTAAGTGGTGAATACGCCATGATAAAGGCCGCTGCCGAAAAAGGATGGATCAATGAAAACGAGGCTATCATAGAATCTTTAACATCCATAAAAAGAGCGGGTGCAGATATTATTGCTACCTATTTTGCCAAAGAAGCGATCAAACTTTTCGGATATTAAAAAATAAAATTATGGCATCCAATCTCATTCAGAAGTACAATATTCCCGGTCCACGGTACACGAGTTATCCAACAGTTCCCTACTGGGAAGAAGGTTCTATTACAGAAACCACCTGGGAACAAACCGCCATTCGGGCGTTTAATGAAAGTAACGGTACGGAAGGAATTAGTGTTTACATTCACCTTCCATTTTGCGAGAGTTTATGTACGTTTTGTGGATGCCATAAAAAAATTACCAAACGCCATGAAGTAGAGAACCCATACATTACCGCTTTATTAAATGAATGGAAAACCTATTGCTCCAAGTTCACGGATACACCGCGTATCAAAGAATTGCATTTGGGAGGTGGTACACCAACGTTCTTTAGTCCCGAGCAACTTCAACGACTTATAAACGGAATTTTCAATCGGGCGGAAAAAGCAGAGAACTATGAATTTAGTTTTGAAGCTCACCCGAACAACACCACTAAAGAACACCTATCTACACTGTTCCAACTTGGATTTAAACGATGCAGTTTTGGAATTCAGGATTACGATCCGAAAGTTCAAAAAACCATTAATCGAATTCAAAGTTTTGAGCAAGTTGAATTAGTGACCAACTGGGCTCGAGAAATTGGATACACTTCCATTAGTCATGATCTCATTTTTGGGTTACCGCATCAAACCTTAGCGAATATTAAAGACACCATATTAAAAACAAATCGGCTTTTACCCGATCGTTTGGCTTTTTACAGTTATGCACATGTTCCTTGGATTAAAGGTACAGGACAGCGAGGATACAGTGAAGCTGATTTACCCTCCACGGATATAAAAAGGGAATTATATGAAACCGGTAAGAAGTTATTCTCTGAGTTGGGTTATGTAGAAATCGGTATGGACCACTTTGCATTAAAAACAGATTCCTTGTACCAATCTCTAGAAAACCAAACGTTACACCGAAATTTCATGGGATATACCGCAAGTAAAACTCAATTAATGGTCGGTTTAGGTATGTCGTCCATTAGTGATTCATGGTACGCCTTTGCTCAAAATGAGAAATCGGTATCCGATTATGAGAAACGGGCAAACGCGGGTAAATTACCTATATTCAGAGGTCATTTATTGACGAAAGAAGATCGAATTATTCGGCAACACATCCTAAACATTATGTGCCATTTTAAAACGAATTGGGATGCTCCTGACCTTCAGTTTCCAGAGCTAAGCGATTGCCTGGCTAAATTAAAAGTAATGGAACAAGATGGATTGGTTCACATCCAGGGCACCCATTTAACGGTTCCCGAGAAAGCACGCCCCTTTGTTCGAAATATATGCATGGCCTTTGATTTAAGGTTAGTACGAAAAAAACCAAGTACACGTGTTTTTTCCATGACCATCTAATTAGAATTCCGAGGATTTACTTTTTAGATCTTATTTTTTTGTATTGCTTAATGGCTAGCATCAATACAATGGCAAAAGCAATAAGACCACCCAATGCTTTGAGCCAATCGGTCGCATTTTTAAACACGACCAGAAATACGATGGCAAACAAAATTAGGGTGGCTACTTCATTCCAAATTCGCAATTTGGTAGAACTATAGGTGTATACGTCATTTTGTAATTGCTTAAATACACGATGGCTTAAAAAATGATAGGCAAACAAGCCCCCCACAAACGCGAGTTTTAAATGCATCCAGGGTTGGGATAAATACACTGGAACTTGCCACAATACACTGGTTCCTAATACGGCTGTTAAAACTGCAGAAGGCCAAGTAATTCCATACCATAACCTTTTACTCATTAATTTAAACTGAGCCGTTAGAATATCTCGTTCCAACGCAGGTTTATCCTGCGCTTCCGTTTGATAAATAAATAATCGGATGATGTAAAACAACCCCGCAAACCAAGTCACCACAAAGATGATATGTAATGATTTCAACCACAGATAGGTCATATAAATAGTTTTATTGAATTTATTACCTTAATGTATTTCGTACAACACCCACTTTTTAATTGGAAAACGGACTCCCTTCACCGTTTTCACAATAAGCCCTCAAACTGGATAAATAACCGGCCCAGGAAAAGTTGATATTTCCATATCCTTCATAATCCTCTTGGAACTCCTCATGTACGAATTCTAGCTGAGTCATTCCTTCATTTTCAGATAATACAAACGAAACAAACGTATTTGCCCAATCTGAATAGCCATCCACAAATTTCCAGTTGACCGATTTATTGGAATCCAATTGAGCGACTTGAAATTCAAACGTAGCATGTTGCCCAAAAGTAAAATAGATAGAATCCCCTATTTCACAATTACCAATAGTATCTCGAGTCCACCATTCCGACAATCCGTCAATAGTAGTTAAAGCGTCATACACCGTATTAATGGATGCCTTGATATGAAAAGTATGTTGAATTGAAATCATGATCATTGAATTTATTAAAAACTCAAAGGTATTATTTATAGATAACATTTTTTAATGTTTGGAACTTCCATACTCCGAAGAATTCAATGTATTTTTGTCGTGCACGATACAAATTAATTAAAGATTACACCATGAACTTTTACGATTTAAAATTCGATACCCCTGCAGGAAAAACCATTTCTATGTCCGAATACAAAGGCAAAACGGTAATGGTGGTTAATACCGCTACCAAATGTGGGTTAACGCCACAGTTTGATGGATTAGAAGAGTTGAATCAAAAATACAAGGACCAAGGATTGGTTATTCTAGGGTTTCCATGCAATCAATTTAAAAATCAAGAACCGGAAACCAATGACACTATTGAAGAAGCTTGCCGCATTAATCATGGGGTTACTTTTCAATTAGCAAAAAAAGTAGATGTGAATGGGGAGCATACAGATCCCGTATTTAAATATTTAAAAAACGAACTAGGCGGTTTTTTAGGAAAACGAATTAAATGGAACTTCACTAAGTTTTTAATTGGACCGGATGGCGTACCCTACAAAAGATATGCACCTACCACCGTACCTGTGAATATTGAAAAAGACATAATCAAGTTAATAAAATAAGCATGGATGATGATCAAAATCTGTTTTTAGAAAACCAATTGTGTTTTCCTATTTATGCCACCTCACGGTTAATTACACGTTTGTACAAACCGTATTTAGACGAAATTGACCTCACCTACCCCCAATATTTAGTGATGCTGGTTTTATGGGAAAAGGATGCACAAACCGTTTCGGATATCGGAGGTCAACTTTTACTAAACACCAATACGGTAACGCCACTTCTTCAAAAGATGAAACAAAAGGGATTACTAGAAAAATCACGTAGTTCCATCGATGAACGCGTGGTCATGATTCAACTGACCACTAAAGGTAAAGACATGAAACAAGCAGCTTCGACTATTCCTGAAAAACTAGCTCAGTCGAGTCATATTCCGTATGAGGAATTGGACCAATTACGATCTGGAATGTGGAAAATGTTAAAACTTTTACAAAAATAGCGACATATTCAACAATTGTATATACATTTGTTGTCTCAACAGCGACCAGATGAAATTAGAAGAAGAACTTAAAATGAGTGTAGAATTGGCACCCTATCACCGCGCCACCTTAAATGTCGTTTTTACAGGCGTATACATGTCAGAAAGAATGAACACGATTCTAAAACCATTTGGTATTTCTGAACAGCAATACAATATTCTTCGCATTCTAAGAGGTCAGAAAGGGAATGCCTTGAACCTCCAACAAATTTCAAGCCGAATGGTTCATAAAATGAGTAATACCACACGTTTGATTGAAAAAATGCGAATTAAAGGGTTGGTCACCAGGGAGGTTTGTCCAAACAATAGGAGAAAAGTAGATATCTCTATTCTTACAGCTGGCTTGGACCTATTAGAAAATGTCATTTCCACTTTGAAAGTAGCCGAAAAGGAAATCGAACAAAGATTGACAAAAGAAGAAGCAAGCACATTAGCCATGCTTTTAGATAAGGTTCGGGGGTAAAAAAATTTGACACAACCATTGTATAGACAATTATTAACACAACAACAGTAAACAACAACAGTAAACAACAACAGTAAACAACAACAATTAAAAATTAACGCACATGAAAAAATCAGCATTAGTACTCGGATTAGGATTAGCCATCATTGGTTTAAGCGCATTCTCTACAAAAACAACGACCGACAACCCCAAGCACACATCTACCATCAAATGGATCGGATCTAAAGTGGTAGGCGGGGATCATATAGGAAACATTAGCATTAAAGAAGAGCAATTAAAATTTAAAAAAGGGGCATTAGTTGGCGGATCAATTACGGCCGATATGACCACCATTACCAATACAGATTTAGAAGGGGAATGGAATCAAAAATTGGTAGGACATTTAAATTCCGATGATTTCTTTTCAACGGCAAAATTTCCAACAGCCACCATTTCGATAACCAAAGTCACTCCGGGTTCCAATGCCAATACGTACCAGGTTACAGCGGACCTTACCATAAAAGGGATTACGCATAGCCAGTCATTTTTAGCCACCGTAAGTCCGGATGGAAAACAGCATATTGTGACTGCGAAACTAAATATTGATCGCACCAAATATGAGGTGAAATATGGTTCAACTAGTTTTTTTGATAGCTTAGGCGACAAGGCCATCAGCGATGAATTCAGCTTAGATGTAACTATTTATACCGCACATTAATTTAACTTACTATCCGCTATTTCAACAAACATTCCATGGATAGAAAAAGTTTTATCAAAAAAGCGCTTATTTCAGGATCCGTAGGAGCATTAGCTCCTACCCTTCTGGCAACAGAAATAAAGCAAAGAACGACCGACACCACCAAAATAGTTTCACAAGAGGGATTCAATCATATCCCAAACAAGGAGATACGTACAATGAAAACGGTATTACACAGAGCGAACACCAGAGGCCATGCAGACCATGGATGGTTGAAAGCCAATCATTCTTTTAGTTTTGCGAACTACTACAATCCAGAAAGAATGAATTTTGGAGTTCTACGGGTATTGAATGACGACCAAATTGCCCCAGGAAAGGGATTTGGAACCCATCCACACGAAAATATGGAAATCATTACCATTCCATTAAGTGGCCAAGTAGAACATAAAGACAGCATGGGAAATTCGGGTGTTATTAGTCCTGGAGAAGTACAGGTGATGAGTGCCGGCACAGGGATTCAACACAGCGAATACAATAAAAACAAAGACCAAGAATTAAAGTTATTACAAATTTGGTTGATCCCAAATAAAACTAAGGTCACTCCACGTTACGATCAATTGGCATTTACTAATTTAGCTACGGAAAATGGGTTCAAACAAATCCTTTCTCCGAATGCGAATGATGCAGGCGTTTGGATTCATCAAAATGCCTGGTTTCATTTGGGTGAATTGAAAGCCAACGAAACCTATACATACCGACTAAAGGATGCCACTAACGGGGTGTATGCCTTTTTAATTGAAGGGGAAGTCATTTTAGAAAATGAAACCTTGAACCCAAGAGATGGGATGGGAATATGGGATTCAACGGAAATAAAAATAAAAGCAAGCACAGGGAGTAAAATCCTATTGATGGAAGTACCTCTGCAAAATAAAAATTAACAATACGATTATGTCATTAGTAGAAAATTTGAAATGGCGTTATGCCACTAAACAATTCGATTCCAGTAAAAAAATATCGGATTCAGATTTAAATATCATCAAAGAAGCCATCAGTCTAACACCCACTTCCTATGGACTAGAATCCTACAAAGTATTGGTGGTAGAGAATCCTGAAATACGAGAACAATTAAAACCTGCATCTTGGGGGCAGTCTCAAGTTACGGATGCATCTCACCTACTAGTGTTTTGTGGATTCAATGAGGTGACACCCGAACATATTGAAGCCATGCTTAAATTAAAGTCGGAAACGCAAGGGGTTGAATTAGAAAACCTGAATGGCTATGGTGATTTCATGAAATCTAGTATTGGGAATATTCCAGTAGAAACCGTAAAAACATGGACGGCTAAACAAACATATATTGCCATCGCTTATGCAATGGCTGCCTGTGCGGAACTAAAAATTGACTCCTGCCCAATGGAAGGATTTGATGCTGCAAAATACAGCGAAATATTAGGGTTAGAAGCCAAAGGTTTAACGGCTGCACTAGTTCTACCTATCGGATACAGATCGGAAGAAGACAAAACCCAACACGGCAAAAAAGTAAGAAAACCCTTCAACGAAATATTTGAAGTCATTTAATAACTTAATTACCTGAAGGAGGTAAAAATGAAAAAATCGATTGTACAAATCGTAAATAGTCAAACGGTTCGGATGGGCAATGTGAAAATTGGCCAACCGATACCCCAAGGAATTTTAGAAGAGGTAAATCCCTTCGTATTGCTGCATCATGCAACGCCTAAAACCATGACCGCTAATGGCCCCGGATTTTTTGTTCCGCCCCATCCGCATAGAGGTTTTGAACCCGTCACTTTTGTTTTTCAAGGGGAAGTCGAACACAAAGATTCTTTAGGTAATGAATCCATTGTAAAAGCGGGAGGTGTGCAATGGATTACCGCAGGGTCTGGAATTATTCATTCCGAAGGAAATCCAAAGTCCTTTATTGAAAAAGGAGGCACGCTAGAAATTATCCAGTTATGGATAAATCTTCCGTCTTCGCTAAAAATGACAACTCCCAATTATCAAGCTTTTGACACCGAAAACATTCCTAGTATTGTTCAACACAAGAGTCGGATTAATATTATTTCGGGGGAACAAAACAAATTGACGGGGCCCATTAAATCTTTAACGGGCATCACCGCTTTCACAGTGGAGTTAGAACCCGAAGGGATCAGTACATTCACTTTACCCGAAGGACACAATGCCTTAGCATATCAATTAAATGGCGATACGCTATTCAATGGAAATGCGATGCAGGCCAAGCAATTGCTTCAATTAAGTCCGGAAGGAACAGAGATTGAAATTAAGGCATCCAAGACCTCCAAATTATTGGTTCTGGCAGGCGCGCCCATTAAGGAGCCCAAATCTATGTGGGGTCCGTATGTCATGAACACACAAACGGAAATCATGCAAGCACTACGCGATTATGAAACCGGTAAAATGGGCTATTTAGCCGGATGAAAAATTAAACCCGCTTCTTCTATTGGAGCGGGTTTTTCTTTAGTTCGAAGTACTATTAAACGTAGAATTACCACCTCTTAAATTAAACCAGAGAGATTAGATTGCCACAAAAACCATAGCAAAACCCCCACCACTAACATTGATCTTAACACCTCGACTTTCTTTGCGTAAGCCAATCCATCATTTAAATTACCAATACTCCACAACGAAAAAAGCAAACCAAAAACATAAAACACATTGAAACTCAAATCGTAATTTTGGTAGTTAAAAAGCAAGTTAGCTGCCAACCCGATAACCAACAAAAACCAAATGCCCGTATATATCCTTACCTTTTTGGTTGCGCCATTTGTCGAAGGTTTTGCAGTAACATCCGTTGTTTCTATCTCATTTTCATATTTCCAAGCCGGTGAGCGAAACAAGACTTGCAATTTATTATTTACGCCAGGAGTTTGAACAAATCGTTTCCATAAACTCACCACTGGATGAAGGGTAGCATAAACGGGATTGAAGGAATTTAACGGATTGGTAATACCATAGGTTGGCGCCTCATTTTCCATTATAAAAGTCCCGAACATTCGATCCCAGATAATCAATGTTCCGCCATGGTTTTTATCAATATACTGCGCATCCGTAGCATGGTGTACCCGATGATGCGATGGTGTATTAAATACAAATTCAAACCATCCCATTTTTTTTATGTATTCGGTATGAATCCAAAACTGATATAAAGTCACAAAAGCCCCGATATACAAAAACCAATACGGATCAAAACCTAAAAGCGCCAGAGGCCAATAAAAGGGGGAGGTAAAAAATGTTTGAAAAGTTCCTTGACGTAAAGCCACCGAAAAATTGTACTCTTCACTTTGGTGATGGACCACATGACCTACCCAAAACAGGTTTACCTCATGCGACAAACGATGCGCCCAATAATAACAAAAATCAATCAACACAAATAATACAAACGCCCCATACCAAGTGTGCTCGATATCAAAAAAACGGTATTCGGAATAAATCCAGGTATACAATGCGACCACTCCTACCTTGGATAATAAATTGGTTAATTGCTGGGTTAAACCGCAACCAATATTACCCAAAGCATCTTCAAACGTGTAGTGTTTTTTCCCTGTATACAGATCCCAACTCCATTCCAATACAATCAGAACAAAATAGATAGGAATTGATAATACGATTGGATTCAATGTCATTCACCCGGTATTTCGTTCGAAAATAAAGAAAAAAATGCTCTATAAAACATAAAAAAAGCCTGCTCTCTTTCGAAAACAGGCTTTGAATATATTAAGTATCTCACTCATTCCGTCTGGAAAAAATCGGCCACTTCTTTCGGATAAATACTAGGATCTGTTGTTTCAATTACCTTGAATTCAATCACCTCCCCTTCTTTAGTTCGAATAAGCGTTAAGTTTACCGACCAAATAAATTGGGTCATCACCTCGTTTTTCACATCCTCAACAAACGTTATTTTATCCAATAATTGCGGAGGCACATCCTTAATGGAGGTAGCCAATACCACCATTGGAATTTTAAAACCCTCATCTGCGATGCTATCAATTTGATAAAACATTCTTTGCACACATCCCTTACAACTCAGGTTTGAACGTAAAATATATACACACTCACTATTTGGAATTCTTTTATCATAAGACTTCAATAAACTTACTAATGAATTCGTTTCTTTAGTAAAACTCATAGAACAAGCCATACTAAGACCCACTACCAATGAACATAGAAATATCTTCATCATATAAAGTTCACTAGGGTTAATACCGCATAACCTAAAGAATCTGGCTTACTTTCTTTTAAATAAATCCCATTTTCCGTAGGAATCAAAAGCGTATGAGAATAATCACTATTCTTAATCAATACCTCTCCTAACACTTCAAAATTTTCATCTAATACAATAATAGACCACAGCCCGTCTTCTGGATGCTCTCGATTTCTACTAACTCTAACTTTTCTATAATATCTATTTAAGAATCTATCATAATAGATTCCTAAATATTTAGGTTCTTCGCTCTGATAATCACTTACAAATGCAATATTCCTTAATTTATCATTAGGCACATGTCCTATCTTATTCACATATTTACTTTTGCACTTTTTAGTTTGACGCAATTTCCCTTTTTCATATATGAACACATTTTCCTCAGCGGAAAATGAGACTACCAATTTATCTTTTGCTCCCTTATTTAAATATGGCTCATTTAAATAATAATTATTGCCCGTACTCTTGTATTTTTCAGGATAACTACCAAAAGTGGATATTTTTCCTGATTTCTTAGCACCATAAAAAAAGCTAGCCATGGGATGCCCCTTAGCATATCTCGCCTTTCTTTCTTCGACAGATTGACCTCCGTAACGATTATAAATCATCCAGTTGTACATTAATTCAAAATCTGAGACAACATATGAACTTGGCAAAAGCGAGATGGGAGGATAGGCTTTAGGAATTGCAATCTCCTCCTTCAAGTTCAAGTTCTTGTCAAACATTTTCAAAACATTTTCATCAGAAATAAAAAAAATTGAATCTGCTGACTTAATATAAAACCTATAAAAAATTGGAAACTCTGACAAATCAAAAATTGAATCTGGCAACTCCACCTCCTTTACGTCAAAAGTACTCAATTCAATAAACGAAACTGTTTTCTTTTTTAAATCAAAGACACCAACTATATCACTTAAACCACTACTTGCCAAAACCTCCCCAGCAAATGGCAACTTATCCTTACTTGATTTTTTAAGGATTTCAATTTCCATTTTTTGACCTTGATATGAGGAACACGAGTTTAAAGAAATTAACGAAATGAATAAAACATATTTACTAATCTTTAAGTTGATTATTTTTTTTCTCATATAATTTCCAATATTTATAATTGCTAAAAGTAAAAACTATCTCACTATTTGATACACAATATGTTTGTAGCCAAATAAAAAAATTCGTCACCTAATAACCGTTCTTAAAACAAAAAAATTAGAGGCTAAGAACTACAAAAGCTCCTTGGCCTCTAATTACATTTATTTAACAACAACAAGTGTTGCAACAACATCATTAACCCACTCAGACATTTCAGAATAATCAATTCTAATATTTGCTGGAACTATTAAGTAGTAAGTTTTTTGATCATAATCTTGAAAATAACGATGAATAACCAAATCTCCACTTATTAAATCATTTACCACTTCGCCATCATTAAAGCCTTCCAACTCAGGAAAAAGGTCTATATAGCTTACGTTATCAAAATAGTAAGGCACCTCATCATTATCAATTGCATCATCAAATTCAGCAATATTCGCTGAATGACTGGCAGTGAGTACAAATTCAGGGAAACAATTGGACGGCACATTAATACAAAAGATGACTTGTTGGCCATGATCATCATAATTAATCAATGCTTGCATGTAAGAGGGAACTTTAAATTGAGGAGAAGGTACTTCCAATATTTCTTGGACAGGCTCTGCTTCTGTTTTTTGACACGAAGCCATTGTTAATCCGGCTAAAAATAGCCCGACAAAAATTTTAGAATAATTCATTAAATATAGATTAAAATATGCCTACTCTTTGGGTTTTCGGCTAGGTCCACCTTCCCGGTTCTAGAAAGACGGTGCATAATTAAAAAAAAAATGAACTAGCAAATTAATTCACATTAATAAAAAAAGCCTGCTTTCTTTCGAAAACAGGCCTTGAATAATTTTACGTGTACGTTTATTTATGTGCCCCTTTTTTACAACACTTATTTAAGTTATTGTACGCTTCTGTTTCTGCAACAACGTCATCGGCATCGTACCCAATAGCAGCCACTGCTTTTCTAATTTCATCTGGGTTGGTTTTATTCGGATTATACTCTACCGTTAAAACACTACTTTCTACATCCAGAGATGTTTTTTTAACTCCCTTTACAAAGGCCATTCCTTTTTCAATGGTTTCTTTACACATGTCACATTGCGAAGAAGTTTGAATTTTGATGGTTTCATTTTCCGCTGCAAATGCATTTGCAGAAAAAACCGTAGCCAATACAAATATCAATAATAATCCTAAATTTTTCATCTCGTTGTTTTTATTTAATCGCAAATCGTAAACCAGCATATACCATTCTTCCTTGAACTGGGCCCCAAATCATGGAGGCATCAAATTCATCTCCAAATGGATTATCACTGTCTACAATTGGATTTTTTTGTTTGTAATTTAATAAGTTTTCAGCACCCAAGTATACTTCAAAAGTTTTGAATTTCTTAGTTATTTGTCCGTTTAATAGCACATATGTTTCGGATTCATTGGTGCGGGTGTTCTCTGGCAAATTACCCTCTGTAGAAGGTACACGACTCAAACCTGTCCATAAAGTGGTTAAATCGAATTTCCATTTATCAAACCGAGTACGATATCCTAGATTCACCAAAACCCGATCTTTAGCCGTATAAGGTTTTGTTTTTAATCCAGAAAGGTAATCGGTTTTCACATCCAAGTACTTGTAAGCGGTTTTAATATCAAACCTTTTATATTCCACCGAAACCTCTCCTTGAATGGCGTGTGAATACGATTTACCATCCAAATTGTAAAATGATACGTAATCCTTATTCTCTACATCCACCACCACTTGATTTTCAAAATCAGTGTAATAGTAATCTCCATTAACAGCCAATTCCAATTCTTTCCCTAAAGTCCATTTATGCGAATAACTAACGCCATAATTCCAAGCTTGTTCGGGACGTAAAGGCTCGGTAAATCGGACTTGCCTTGCACTTACCAAAAAGGAAGAATTTTCAATCAATACATTACTCGTCCTAAACCCTTTGCCTATCGATAAACGAAGCGCTGAGCGTGGACGTAAATTGTATTTAAAATGCAATCGAGGGGACGCAAATGCGCCAAACTGATTGTGATGATCTCCTCTTAAACCAGCCACTACCGACATTTTTTTAGTAACGTATGCATATTCCAAATACGCACCAGGAACCACTTCCAGATTAGTGAAACTGGAATCGTTAAATTGATGACGGTAACGATCGTAATTCAAGCTTACCCCTGTTTTTATGCTGCTCTTTTTATCTTTAAAGGCATCCGAATACACCGTATTGATGTACATATTATGTTGATCGGCATTGTACTGCGTTAATCCGTATTGGGACTGATGATCGTGAAACTTGTATTTCAACACCACTCCAAAACTATTCTCACTATCGAACAAGTAACCCGTTTTTGCAAAAGCATAAAACTGGTTTGTTTTAATATTTACTTCGTATGGATTTTCTATTTCCGTTTTTTGCCCCGAGTTGACATCGTTAAATACACCACGAACGCCAAACTGCGCCCGCACCTTTTTTCCAAAGTATTTCCAACGATTAAACACAATCGCTGTATTCTTTAACGGGATATCTAAAAAATCATCCTTGTTCCGGTCAATTTCAAGTCCTTGATTGCCTCCATGAACAAACAACATGGTACTCCACTTTTCATTTAACTTTTTACAAAAATGAGTATTTAGTTCAAATCGTCCCATTTCATTGGCATAGATATTCACAAACAATTTCTCTGCTTCATCGGGCTTCAAGAACTCTACATTTATTTGTCCGGCAATACTTTCATACCCATTAACAACAGAGCCCGCTCCTTTTTTGATTTGAATAGACTCCACCCATGTACCCGGAATAAAGTCCAATCCATTCGCAGCAGAAAGTCCCCGAACTAGCGGCAAATTTTCGAATTGGATTTGGGTATAAATTCCATCCAGTCCCAACATCTTAATTTTTCGGGTTCCAGAAACGGCATCTGTTACGTTAACATCTACCGAGGCATTAGTTCCAAAACTTTCAGAAACGCTACAACAAGCCGCTTTTCGTAATTCATCTTGATTTAAAGTCTCGATCAAATTGGGGCTTATGGTCCCTATAGTGGTCGCCTTTTTACGCGCTTGTAATTCAAACTCGGCTAACTGCAAGGTACTTTTCAAAACCACTTTCACCTTTTTCATGTTGGGCCAAACCTTAATGGTATCGGTTTTAAATCCTACATACGAAACAACAAGTAATGCCGGGTATTCAGAGGGCTTCTCAATTTTAAAACAACCATTTTCATCCGTACTCACTCCCACATTGGTGTTCGCCCATAACAGGTTCACAAAGGCCAAAGGGGTGTCCTCGGTGTCCTTAACTTCACCACTCAATTTCTGAGCAGATACAGCGCCCCATGAAAGCACACAAATCAGCCCTAAAATAACACGCTTCATTTTCACTCGTAAGGCCATTCTTTTTAACGTACTATTTTTCATTCACTACTGGATTCGTATGCTATCTACAGATGTCAAATAACTCGTTGAACTTCGACACCTTGCAAATCTATAAACTAATCTCTTTTGACTCTTATTTCTCTCCCCACCTAAGTCCATAAATAAGCCGGAAACCGGGAATTTATGCTTTATTTAACAGGAATTTCCGTACCTTATAGGGAGGCAGTCTCCCGACTTTTTCGGAAGGTATTTTAATTCCTTATAACTGAATTAGGCAAAGTGCTTTTTTTCACTTGTTACCTACCTAAAAATAGGTACTTTTGCGCTTAATTAGAATCATTCTAAATAAAATCAAACGATGATAAAAGTAACAGATGCGGCTCGAGATGAAGCCAAACGATTATTAGATCAAAGTGACCTAGGTTCCGAAGCGTTTATTCGTGTTGGAGTTAAAGGTGGCGGTTGTTCAGGATTGATGTATGATTTAGATTTTGACAACAAATTATTAGAAGGCGACAAAAAAATGGACGACAATGGTCTATCGGTAGTGGTAGACAAAAAGAGTTTTCTGTATTTAATTGGCACCGAATTAGATTTTTCTGGCGGTTTGAATGGAAAAGGATTTCAATTTATCAATCCCAACGCATCTCGAACTTGCGGATGTGGCGAAAGTTTTGCCGTATAATTTTATAAAGCACAGAAAATGGGCTATACCGAATCAGATTTAGAGAAGGACTTAGAAGGAAAGGAATACGGATACGGATTTGTTTCCAACTTTGAAACAGACCGTATAGAAAAGGGCCTGAATGAGGATGTTATTCGTTTAATTTCTAGTAAACGAGAAGAGCCGAAATGGTTGTTAGAATTTAGACTTAAGGCATACCGTCATTGGTTAACAATGGAAGAGCCAAATTGGGCACACGTTAAATACGACAAACCAGATTTTCAAGCCATATCATATTATTCTGCCCCGCAACCGAAAAAGAAATTAGACAGTTTAGATGATGTGGATCCAGAGCTTAAAAAAATGTACGATAAGCTGGGTATAACGGTAGAAGAACAAATGCGGATGAATGGAATTGCCATTGATGTAGTTGTAGACTCTGTATCGGTAGCGA
>MAAC01015450.1_pt1 | contig 24248 bp, 22 predicted proteins | sample 1115981 | NCBI WGS metagenome assembly MAAC01 (sample SAMN04961126, study PRJNA320927) | seawater metagenome | isolation source: sample BD02T64 sea water enriched with oil for 64 days | place: USA:Gulf of Mexico | collected 2013-07-27
CTATGTAAAACAACATAATGTGAGTGCTCACACAAATTGCATGATAACTAATTGTTAAAGAAAAGAGGTCTTAGTCGCATTCGCTAATGACCTTGGCTTCTTGGTTAACGTTGCCGTTTGCCCGAAGCAGGATGCGTATAATACGCTTCCGAGTTTTGATGTCAACGTTTATTTTAAATTATTTTGAAAAAGATTTAAAACTTGATGTTAACTTACGTTATTCCTCGCTAAAGCGGGTAGATAACGTATCAAAACAGTTCGTTGATGATTCATTTTGCGTGAACCCCTTAGAACTGGAGCGCATTGTAGAGATTTTTATAATTAGGTCAACTCTTTTTTACGTAAAATTATAATAAAAACCTGTTTGCTTAACTTTCATACAGCCCTTGTGTGTGTTTACCTCGATACGTTCAATACTTACTCATATTAAATAATCTCATTTCAATTACTTAGTTTTATCTTTATAAGTTTTTTAGCTACTAAGCCCTTCGAATACTGGTTTTATTAGCTAGCTATGTTATTTTTATTACTACTTGCCATTCAATTAAATTGCAGTATTGCAATAGGTGCTAAATGAGTACAACTAACATACGTCCTTATAAAGGTATTCTTCCTTCTATAGGGTTAGATAATTACATTGATAAATCAGCTATTCTCGTTGGAGATATTACTTTATCTGATGATGTCAGTATTTGGCCGCTTGTTGCCGCTCGTGGTGATGTAAACACTATTACTATTGGTACTCGAACGAACATACAAGATGGTACTGTTTTGCACGTGACGCGGAAAAGTCCTGAAAACCCACAAGGTAACCCTTTAATTATTGGCAGTGATGTGACAGTTGGACATAAGTGTATGTTACACGGTTGTCAGCTTGGCGATCGAATACTCGTTGGTATGGGAGCAATAATTATGGACGGCGCTGTTATCGAGGACGATGTTTTTATTGGTGCGGGTAGCTTAGTTCCGCCGAATAAAACACTGCTTAGCGGCTATTTATATGTCGGTAATCCAGTAAAACAAGCTAGACTTCTAAAGGAAAGTGAAGCAGCCTTTCTTAAGCAATCAGCCATAAACTATGCAGAACTAAAAAATGATTATCTGTGTGAAGAGAATAGCTAGCCCATTTGTATATGAATAGTATTTCCCTCTGGCTCATTTTTTTCGAGCCAGAGTTCAACTAGTTCTTCTAAGTCGAACTTTGTACACGTATCTATGTGTATTAAGCGCTTTAGTTGCATTGAGTGAAAATAAACAGTGATAACTTGAGCCGATAGTAACGCTGTAAAGCACCAAGCATCTTGCTCTTTGTCAAACGCTAAATCATCATTAAACAAAATAGCTTGATTCATAGAATTCCTACCCTTATTTTAAAGAAGCACGTAATTTTTCAATTACCGGTTGGACTTGGGGTATTACTCCTCGCCAAACTTCAAAGCTAACGGCTGCTTGCCCTACTAACATACCTAAGCCATCAACCACTTTCATTGCCCCATGTTCTTTTGCCCATTTAAGAAACGGTGTTTCATCCTTTCCATATACCATGTCATAACAAACTACATTCTGACTTATAATTGATGTTGGGATCGGTGGTAAATCGCCAGATAAACTGGCAGATGTCGCATTGATAATTAGATCGAAGTCTTGCTTTGCTAAATCAATATAACTAGAAGTACTAATTCGATTATCTGCAAAGTGCTGACAAATCTTATCAGCTTTACTTACTGTTCGATTGGCAATGACAATGGAGCAAGGGTTTTGCGCAAGCAAAGGAAGTAAGACTCCTCTTGCCGCCCCACCTGCACCCAATAACAAAATTCTACTTTCATTTAAGATAATTTGATTAGCTATTAGGTCTTGTACTAATCCTTCACCATCGGTGTTATCACCAAATATCTTTCCATTTTTAAAGGTCAATGTATTTACTGCGCCAGCTAGTCTCGCACGTTCGGTCAGTTCATCAGCTAATGTTAAGGCTTGCTCTTTAAAAGGTACGGTTACATTTGCGCCTTTTCCACCTTGATGGATAAAGCCTGAAACAGCATTGGAGAAGTCATCAATATCGACTAATTGCTTTTGATAATTAATGTTTTGTTGGCTTTTCCTCGCAAATACATGATGAATATCTGGAGAGCGAGAGTGTTCAATGGGATTTCCAAAAACGCGGTATTGATCTGGGGTCTGTTGTGTCATGGTTATGGCAATATAGTAACGAATGACTACAGCGTAACTTAATCAACAATTAATGAAAACCAAAAAAGCAGTAACCCTTTCGAAAAAGTTACTGCTTTTGATTCTTGTTGGTAATTTGCTTAACTTAGAATGTGTAACCAAGCATAACTGAATATACCATTGGGTTAACATCTACAGAGGCACTACCAATATTATCACCACTAACAGCAAAAGAAGCATCAGTTGAAATATCAATATAACGAGCTGAAACGTTTACAGACCAGTTTTTATCAATTTCATAATCTGCGCCAACTTGAACAGAATAGCCAAAAGAGTTATCAAGTTCTAAATCACTAAAGCCTGCTTCAGAATAAGTACTAGTAAAGCTGTTATCGAAGAAAACAGTGTAATTGATACCAGCTCCTACATAAGGCTTCAAAGCGCTACTAGTATCAAAATAATATAAAACACTTAGCGTGGGTGGTAATTGTTTAGTGTCTGCAAGTAAAGTCGTTGCGCCGTCAGCATGTAATTCTATATCGTGATCAAATGGTGTTGCAGCTAATAATTCAACAGCCCAGTTACTATCAAAGAAGTACACAAAGTTTAAACCTAACTGAGTATCATCACCCACTGATAATTCTAAGCCAGAATCCGCACCACTTAATAAAACAGTAGATTTTCCACTGTCAGGTGAAACCATAGTAGCACCACCTCGAATGAGGATGTCACCAGCTTGGTTTGCAAAAGCTGCAGTTGAAAGACTTGATAATAAAGCTATTGTTAGTAAAGTTTTTTTCATGATTTTTTATCCTTAAAATAATTAAGGGTATAATAATCCTGTTGCTTTAATAAAATTTGATTTAGCGCAAGGTTTTGGAGCTGAGCAAATACTTTAAATCTGTAATTTGATTTAGATCAATTTTTTAGAAAGAAGGAGGGTATTCAATATAAAAACAGTGTATTAGTGAAAAACATAACTCTATCGTTATCAGCGATTAAATGCTTAACGATTAAATAAAATGAGTTACGTTCTTAATACCTTACTCGTAATGCCATCAATAATAATAGATGGACTATCGTTACCTAAAGTATCTGTCTTAATTAGGAAGTCTAACTGTGTTGGAAATTGCTGTACTACACTTTGCCATGTAACTGCTGCAGGATGGCCTGAAAGGTTGGCACTGGTAGAAATAATAGCTTTACCTGTTTTTCTACATAATGCAATAACATCTGGATGCTGAGTGATGCGAACCGCTATGGTGTCAAATATTCCAGACAATAGAGGTGATATATTTTTATTTATCGGTAAAACTTGAGTTATTGCACCTGGCCAACGAGATAATATCTCCAACTTTTGCTGCTTAGATATTGCCGACTCATCAATATACGGCTGTAATTGACTATAATCGCTGGCTAAAAGGATAAAACCTTTATCTACTGAACGTTGCTTAAGTCTCAGCAATCGTTCAATTGCTGAGTTATTGTCGGGATCACAGCCCAAACCAAATACGGCTTCTGTTGGGTAAGCAATTATGCCACCCTGCTCAAAAATTTGTGCAGCTTTTTCAATCACTGCACTATGTGTGAGACCCGACAAATTTACTAGCTCAATTTTGCTTGCATAGCTTCATCTTTTTCTAATAATGCTATCGCATTGGCAACACGCTCAGCTTTCACTTTATCAGCTATCGTCTGATCAGAAACACCTAAGATTTGCGCAGCTAAATAACCGGCATTTTTAGCGCCCGCTTTACCTATGGCAACAGTCGCAACAGGAATGCCGCCAGGCATCATAACTGTTGATAATAAGGCATCATGACCTTGTAATGGCCCATTATCTACAGGAACACCAATTACCGGGCGAGTAGTCATACCTGCAACTGCGCCAGCCAAATGTGCAGCTAGACCTGCAGCACAAATAAATACCTTACAACCACGCTCTTCTGCATCTTTTACATAAGCTTTGGCTGCATCTGGAGTTCTGTGAGCTGAACGAACACGTACCTCATGCTCAATATCAAATTTCTTTAGGATTTCAATAGTAGCTTGCATTACAGGTAGATCAGAGTCTGATCCCATTAAAATGGCAACAAAAGTTGATGTCATAATATTTCTCATTAATTAAAGGTTAAGTTTAGGTTTTCAAATTAATTATAATTAGGTTACTTCTCTATAATATTTTATTTACGGCCATATTATAGAGGCTTACTTTTATAGCTGCATTTTTTTTGCGGACAACTTAATATGTCACCGTTAGCCATGGTACGTTTAATAAGTACTGGCCATTGGCACTGAGGGCAAACTTGTGCCACGGGTTCATTATTTAATACGTATTTACACTTAGGGTATTGATCACAAGAATAAAAGGTTTTTCCAAAACGGTTAGACTTCTCTTGTAATAGCCCTTTTTGGCTTTTACTCTGACACGAAGGACAAGCTACATTAGTACTTTCTTGCTTTTGATTTTCTTCAATATGATGACAATCAGGATAATTTGTACAGCCAATAAACATACCATAACGACCTTGTTTAACCGCTAAGTTGTGTCCACATAAGGGACACTTTGTACCTGGAAGGACTGTGTCTTCAACACGTTCATGCTCTACAATCGCACGTGTATATTGACAGTTTGGGTAATTTTCACAACCCAAAAACGAGCCGGACTTCCCGTGTTTTATGGCAAGTTCAGAGCCACATTCAGGACACACTTGAAAAGCTTTTTCTAACGCATGCTCATGATGAGAAAATAAAGGCTTATTCGATTCAGACATATGCTAAATAGCTAAAAGTGCTTTCCATAAAATAATGTCGTTATTATGCCACAGTCCTAGTTTTAAAAAAACGCTCGCTAGCAATTGACTTGTGATTAAGTGTAATCATAAGTCAATTGATTTAATTAAAACGGGCTTAATGTAATGGGCCTTCTTGTTCTTCAAAGATTAAATCTTCAAGTTGTGAATAGGCCGATTCCTTGCCTGGCACATTAAATAACACCATCAGAATTACCCACTTAAGGTCGTCCATAGAGAAGTACTTGGTATCCAGCTCCATCACTCGGTCAATAACCATTTCGCGTGTAGTAAAATCAAGCACATTAACTTGCTCTAAAAATAATATAAAACCACGGCTTGGTGTATCAAGTAACTGCATTTCTTCGCTAGTATAGATACGAACAGACTTACTGCCTACTCGCGTAAGGTATGGGTAAGCGTCAGTGTCTTGTAATGCGGTCAGTTTTTCTAGCCAATTTAATGCTTTGTAGATTTCATCCTGATGAAAGCCCGCTCGTGTTAACTCGTCTGTTAACAGGTCATGATCCACCATGGCTTCTGCTTCATTTTGGATATACGTTTCAAAAAGATACATTAAGATATCAAACATAATTAGCCCCTTATATACTTTATTGCGTTCTTATATAGCCACCAGGTACAGCAGATACTAGACCATTTAATTCCAGCATCGTTAATCTAGTTAACACTTCCTCTACGGGAAGTTCGCTCCGTAAAACTACTTTATCTACAGGAGTAATCTCAAATCCCACACTATCCAACAATGCATCGTTACACAAGACTTTTTGATTTATTTCATCGCCTCCTTTGTGAATGCCATGTTCAGCTGACTTAAAAGGCTTTACATCACTCTTTAAGTGTAGACTAGGTTTATCTGCAAAAGCGAACTCATCTATTATATCGGCACACTGTTCAACAAGTTTAGCGCCTTGTTTAATTAACCAATGACAACCTTTGGCCTGCTTATTTTCAATAGAACTAGGAATAGCAAACACATCTCTGTTTTGCTCTAGTGCGCAACGCGCTGTAATCAATGAGCCACTTCTTAATTCAGCTTCTACTACTAACACACCTAAGCTCAAGCCACTAATAAGGCGATTTCTTTTTGGAAAATGCCCCGACCTAGCTTGCGTGCCAGGCAAAAACTCACTAATAATCGCACCGCTTGATGCAATTATTTGCTGCGCCAAGGATTGATGCCTCGCGGGGTATACTTGATCTAACCCAGTCGCAACTACCGCAATTGTGCTCTCAGGTTCACTAAGGGTGCCGCGATGAGCGGCAGCATCGATGCCAAGCGCTAATCCACTTGTGATAACAAAATTATGCTGTACTAGTTGTTGGCTTAATCTGAACGCGGTATCTCTACCTCCCGCACTAGCCGCTCGACTTCCTACCACGGCTATCTGTGGAGCATTAAGTAATAAAAGATTCCCCTGAACAAATATCACTAAGGGTGGATCATAAATTTGCTTGAGTAATTGAGGGTAATAAGTATCGTCATAGCAAATGATGCCACTATTACATGCAGCACTTGCATGGATAATATGAGTTATTTTTTGCCAGTCGGGCTGATGAAAAGCGTGAAGTTGTTTCACACTTAAGTTATTAGCCGAGCTAAGCACAGAGGGTTTATTGTCTGACGAAAATAACGCAGTTAAACCAAAGGTCTCAACCAGAGCTATTTTTTTGTGTATGGCTAACCGAGGAACAAGTTTTAAGGCTAACCAGTATTCAATATTACTGTTATTAATCATTACTTGTCTTCTCCTTAAGAACAAGTCATAGCTTTATTTTTCCTCTTATAATATGGGAAAATAAAATATTTAACAGTTGGCTATTCTGGTGCAGTAATCAAATCATTTATTCTTGCAGGCTTCTCGGTATGTAGAATAAGTGCCATACTCGCTTTTTGGTAAACTTTAAAAACCATTAACTTACCTAATGGCTCCTCTGGCATTTTATAATCACTGCCCGTAATTTTATTCCAACGTGAAGACTCCGCACTATAAACAGGACCACTCCCCGTATCTACCACCGCAGGACTTATCCGTTTTATCGCCATAACATCACCAACGGTCACGTCATGCTCTACGCCACGGTTAATCATAACAACTTCAAGTTTAGCAAACTCGCGACCATTGCTAGTGGCTTTAACAATAGCGCCACGAAGTGACTTATTAGCTGCTTTCATAGAAAAAATGGCAGGTAACAATTGTCCTTCATTCACAGGTACTACATAGTTTCCTGCATGGATTTCTCTTTTTACAGAGCCAACATTCATAGTAGAAGGAACATCATTTTCTATATCGCCACGTTTTATTACTTGCCCTGTTCCCACCAAATTGACATAAAAACCTAACGAATCATCTGTTTCAGGGTCAAAAATCTCTTCGCCTTTATCATAGATTGCGTAACTTTGCGCAACCTCGAGGTCTGTATTCACGTAAACTTTAAAGTCTTTTGTTGTCATTCTATAGCCTTCATCACTACCTATAATGTGTGGTAGCGCTTCTAGCTCATCTTCGGTAAATAAGTGGTCATATCTAACAAAAGGAGCAATAACCTCCAGAGGTAACAAGGTAATTGCAGAATCTTTTTTCTTCTCTTGACGAATTTTTGGTGACCATTTATAGCTTGGTTTTACCGGCTCTACCACTAGCATCGGCTCACCATTTTCATCAAAAACAAGCTTTAAAACATCACCAGGATAAATTAAATGTGGGTTATTGATTTCTGGATTTAAACGCCAAAGTTTTGGCCATAACCAAGGTTGCTCAAGAAATAATGCTGAAATGTCCCATAACGTATCACCTTTCACTACGACATGTGTTTTCGGCGCGTCATCATTAAGAGTTATTTGATCGGCAAGGGCAGCCAATGAACAAGATAATAAAGATAGTGAGAGTATAATTTTTTTAAGCATGGAGCTCGTTCCTTTTTCGTGCATACTGCTGTGACGCACTATCATTATTAGTTATATCGAGTGACTTTAAAATGCGGGTTTCAGTTACAGTTACTTGAGTATATAATTAAAACATAACATTCTAGATTAATTATCGCTAATTCTTTTAATAAAATATGACTATTTTAACTGTTTTACGTTTTCCTGATCCGCGTTTAAGAACAAAAGCGCTGCCTGTTGTTAATATTACTGATGCTACGGCAACAATTATAGACGATATGCTGGCAACTATGTACGAAGAAAAAGGCGTAGGTCTTGCTGCTACCCAAATAGATATTCATCAACGTATTGTTGTTATGGATACTTCTGAAGGTGGTGACCAACCCATCATTTTTATCAATCCCGAAATTATTGCTACCAGTAATGAAACATCGATCAATGAAGAAGGTTGTTTATCCGTACCGGGTACTTATGCAAAAGTAGACCGTCATGATGCTTGTACCGTAAAAGCGCTTGACCGCCATGGTAATGAATTCACTTTAAACGCCACAGAATTACAAAGTATTTGTATACAACATGAACTTGACCACTTGAAAGGTGTTTTATTTATTGATTACCTATCTCCTCTAAAGCGTCAACGCATTCAAAAAAAGCTTGAAAAAGAAGCAAAACTTGACAAAAACAGCAAGTAAGTACTTACTCACTTACAATAATAGGAATTCCATTGGTTACTCCACTAAATATCATTTTTGCAGGTACTCCTGAATTCGCTGCCCAACATTTAGCAGCGTTAATTAATTCTGAACATAATGTTGTCGCAGTCTATTGTCCACCAGATAAACCGGCTGGTCGAGGTAAAAGACTGACGGCTTGTGCAACCAAAATACTCGCATTAGACCACAATATTAATGTTGAGCAGCCAATTAACTTTAAAAATGAAGAAGACCAACAACAATTAGCGAAATATGATGCTGATATCATGGTTGTTGTTGCTTATGGTCTGTTATTACCTGAAGTCATTTTAAACTCGCCACGCTTAGGTTGTATAAATGTACACGGTTCCATTCTCCCTAAATGGCGTGGCGCAGCACCCATTCAACGCTCACTAGAAGCTGGAAACAAGAAGACGGGTGTCACCATAATGCAAATGGATAAAGGCTTAGATACCGGAGATATGATTTTAACCGCTGAGTGCGAAATAGAAAATACAGACACAAGTGCCAGCCTTTATGAAAAACTTGCCAACTTAGGGCCAACCGCATTAGTTAGTACATTAACTATTATGGCTGAACCTGATTATCAAGCCAGTAATCATAATACCGCTCAAGATAATGAACTAGCCACTTACGCTAAGAAACTCGATAAAGCTGAGGCTGAGCTTAATTGGCAGCTCAGTGCCGATGAACTGCATCGAAAAATCCGTGCTTATATCCCTTGGCCAGTATCTCAATTCACCTTTACAGAATCTGAAGGTAAACAGCATAGATTACGAGTATGGCAAGCATCTGTTCAAGAATATCAAGGAAGTGCTGATCCAGGCACGATAATAAAGACAGACAAAGAAGGCATAGAAGTAGCAACAACCAATGGTTCATTACGCCTCGAAGTTATTCAACTCCCAGGAAAAAAAGCATTGGCCGTGAAAGACATCCTTAATGGCCGCAGCGATTGGTTCGTTGTTGGCAGCCCAATAAACAAGCTTGGTTAAGAGAAACAATGACAATTAATATTAGAGCTCTTGCAGCAAAATGCTGTTACGCCGTTATAGATCAAGGGCGAAGCTTAAGTGATGAATTACCTAAACAACAAGATAAATTGATAGGTAAAGATAAAGGTTTACTACAAGAAATTTGCTACGGTGTACTCCGTTATCTACCTGAATTAGAAAACGATGTTCGTCATTTGGTGCAAAAACCGCTAAAAGGAAAGCAGCGCGTCTTTCACTTTTTATTACTAGTGGGGGTTTATCAAATAAGGTATATGCGTATCCCCGACCACGCAGCGGTTAGTGAAACAGTATCAGCAACAAGTATGTTAAAAAATCGCCATATGAAGGCACTCGTTAATGCCGTGCTTAGAGGGTTTCTTCGTGCGTTAGAGGCCGAAAGTAAACAAGATAATAAAACAGATAAAAGCTTACCTGATCCAATAAAATACAACCATCCAAGTTGGTTTATTAAAAAAGTACAACAGGGCTATCCTGAACAATGGCAGGATATACTCGAGGCGAATCAAAAAAAACCTCCTATGTGGTTACGCACCAATCAACAACATCACACTAGTGAACAATACCAAGCGCTACTCGTTGAGGCAGAAATTGAAATTGCTCACGTTGAACCAAATTCTCAAGCAATTGCACTTACTAAACCACTCGATGTTGCAAAATTACCTGGCTTTGATGATGGTTGGGTTTCTGTACAAGATGGCGCGGCACAGCAAGCAGCACGTTTGTTAGATTGCCAACCCAATGATGTTGTACTGGATTGCTGCGCAGCACCTGGTGGTAAAACTTGCCATATTATTGAGCAAACGCCTGATATTTCCTCAATGACAGCAATCGATATTGAAGAAGGCCGTTTAACTCGAGTTCATGAAAATTTAGATCGCTTAAATCTAAGCGCTGAAGTGATTACTGCAGATGCAGCGACTAACGATTGGTGGTCTGGTGAACAATTTGACCGCATACTACTTGATGCGCCCTGCTCTGGAACTGGCGTTATTCGCCGACACCCTGATATAAAATGGTTACGTAAAGCTGATGATATTGATAAGTTAGTGGTACTGCAGCAGCAGATTCTTGACAACATCTGGTCATTACTCAAACCAGGCGGTACCTTGCTTTATGCAACCTGTAGTATTTTACCTGAAGAAAACTGTCAACAGATATCTCGCTTTATTGAAGAAAACCAGGACGTACAATTAATTGCCATTACCGGAAATAACCTTGATACTGATGAAAACGTGATCGGTTGGCAATTACTACCTGATACTGAAAACATGGACGGCTTTTATTACGCCAAATTGTTAAAACTCAAATAATACTTTAATTAAACAAGCAGAAAAGTAGCACATGAAAATAATCATAGTGGGTGCAGGACAAGTTGGCGGTACGTTAGCGGAAAACCTTGTTGGTGAAAACAACGACATTTCAATAGTAGACGTAGATGGAGAAAAGCTACGTGAACTGCAAGATAAAATGGATTTACAAGTCGTTACTGGCCAAGGCGCTCATCCTGATGTGTTGAAAAGTGCAGGGGCTGAGGATGCTGACATGGTTATTGCAGTTACCAGTGATGACGCCACCAATATGATCACATGCCAAATATGTTCTTCATTATTTAACACGCCGAAAAAAATTGCCCGTATTCGCTCGAATCAAATATTAAAATATTCTAAGCAACTTTTTCATAAAAAGCACATTCCTGTTGATCATATTATTGCCCCCGAAGAATTAGTAACGCGAGATATTGCTCGCCTAATTGATTACCCTGGCGCATTGCAAGTATTAGAGTTTGCGAATGGAAAAGTTAGCCTTGTAGCGGTAAAAGCTTATTATGGTGGTTTACTTGTTGGCCATGCGCTTTCAACCTTAAGAGATCATATTCCTAATGTCGATACGCGTGTAGCTGCCATATACCGAAACGGTAAACCAATACGTCCTCTTGGTACCACAGTAATTGAAGCTGACGATGAAGTGTTTTTTATCGCTGCCAGTATACATATTCGAGCGGTGATGAATGAGTTACAAAAGCTCGAATCAGCTTATAAACGTATAATGATTGCCGGTGGCGGTAATATTGGCGCTGGCTTGGCCCAAATTTTAGAAAAAAATCATCAAGTAAAGCTTATTGAACGTTCACAAAAACGGGCCGAACAATTAACCTCTGAGCTAAATGATACTTTAGTTTTTCATGGTGACTCTTCTGATCAAGAATTACTTATGGAAGAAAATATTGATCAATTTGATATTTTTATCGCAGTTACCAATGATGATGAAGCTAATATCATGTCTTCACTGCTCGCGAAAAAGCTTGGTGTTCGTAAAACTATGGTACTTATCCAACGAGATGCCTATATTGATTTAGTCCATGGCAGCACTATTGATATTGCCATATCGCCACAGCAAGCCACTATATCGGCATTATTAACTCATGTCAGACGTGGTGCTATCGATAATGTTTATAGCTTACGCGGCGGAGCAGCCGAAGCCATAGAAATTGTTGCAAAAGGTGATGAGAAGTCTTCTAAAGTCGTTGGCCGTGCAATCAAAAATATTAAACTCCCTCCTGGTGCAACTATTGGTGCTATTGTCCGTGGTCATGAAGTATTGATTGCTCACTCAAATACCTTAATTAACGAAGAAGATCATGTGATTTTATTTTTAGTTAATAAACGCTACATTAGTGATATAGAAAAACTATTCCAAGTGAGCGCTATTTACTTCTAACCTATCTCTACTTACTTCCTTTGACATAAATATTTACAGCTAATTACTTATCGTGCAATAAATTAGCTGTAATAATCCCTCTTGTTACATATTATTATCATTTTCATTCGTTAGAAATATTGATTTAAGCCCACAATTACAAGGATTTTTATGAAAGTGTCTAAGGTACTCACGGCTGTCACGCTAGCGATAAGTAGCATAGCTTTTAATAGTCAAGCAGAACTCGTTGATAGTGCACAAAATTGGCAAACTTTTGAAACTGAAAATTTTCGTGTCCATTTCACTCCCAAATACCGCCAGTGGGCTTTATCAAGTGCCAGGGAAATGGAGGTTGTTCGCCAACTCATTAATCAGCAACAAGGTCGTGTTTTAACAGAAAAAGTAGATGCTTATATCGTTGACCCTTACAATGCTGCCAATGGTTTTGCTTTCCCACTAAGTCACCGACCGTATATGGTCTTTTTTGCCACGCCCCCACAATCAGATAGTATTATTGCTAATTCATCTAGCTGGCAACAGTTATTGGTACTACACGAATATGTTCATCTAGTACATTTAGCCCAGAAGAGCCGAAGTACGTGGCGTGACAGCTTAGCCAATTGGTATGATTTCTATGATGCTTCACAAATTAACGGTGAGCGTTGGGTAAGTGAAGGTTATGCCACTTTGCTCGAATCTAAGCTAACCGGTCGCGGTCGATTATTTAACAATCAGGTAGAAGCAATCATCCAGCAATTTGCTCGACAAGGTGCTTTACCCAGTTATAAACAACTCAATTCAGGCGATGATAGTTTCATGTCAGGTTCGATGGCTTATCTCGTTGGTGTCCGCTATTTAAAATGGTTAGAAGAGAACTACGGTCAAGACACCCTCGACGCTGTTTGGACTCGTTGGTCGGCAGTTGAACAGCGTGACTTTGAAAGTGCTTTTAAAGGTATTTTTCCCGATACAGCGAAAAACCTTTATCAACGCTTTGTTGCTGAATATACCTATAAAGCAATGCAAAATGAAGCTCAGTTAACTGCGCAAAGTAATGAGGATAATCGTTCAAAATTATGGTTAGATTTATCTGGCTATACTAGTGATCCGAGTTTAAGTCCGCAAGGTGATTACCTCGCTATTGTAGAAACCCAAAGAACTGAAGAAGGTAATACCACTGAGTTAAATATCTATAAAACTAGTAAAAATACCAAACTGCTTGAAGAATTTAGTGAAAAGACTAAAGAACTATTGGCTGACGATCCGCAAGATATTGCTGATAAAGCGCCCAGTGTTTTTAAACGCGAAGTCGCTTATACCTTAAATCAAAGAAATAACCGCGGGATAAAAAACCCACGCTGGCTTGATAAAGATACGATTATCTATGGTGCCCGTAGCTTAGCGAAAAAGAATAATTACCACCAAGATCTCTTTTCTTGGCACTTACCTACCAATACGGCAAAACAACTAACAACCAGTGCAAATATTCGTCGTTTTGATATTAGTAATGATGGTCAATATATTATTGCTGAACGCAGCCGTGTTGGTTACTCACAATTAGTGAAAGTTAGTCTAGTCCCTGCGACTTTAGGTGAAATAACCGCTGAACTGACGCCAAAAAGCCTTGAGCAAGTTTACGATTTTCCACGACTTCGCCCTACACTTGATGGCTCACCCTCAGGTAGTTTTGCTTATGTGAGTTCAAGTTTAAATAATAAATGGCAATTAAAAGTTCGCCAGCTTGATGGTGAACAAGAGCAAATAATACCTTTGCCTGAAAACTATCAATTTCTATCTTTCCCTGAATGGTCTAAAGATGGTCGATCGCTGTATTTTGTTGCCGGTTTAGATAGTGCAACGCGTTTATACAAGTATGATTTCTCAAATAAAGTATTATCGGCAGTTACCTCCGGAGAACAAGTCATTACTTGGCCTATGGTTAAAGGAGAAAATGAACTGCTCCATATGGCTATTAACACTCAGGGACCTGATGTTTATCAGCTTGACTTGAGCAAAGCCAATAACCAACTAATTACAAACACCACCACAAGCTCGGCAATGACAGTTAACTTAGCCGACAGTTTAAAACTTTCTGAGGCGACTATCGCTGTTGATGAAAGTATTGGCGAACAATCAGCCTATGGCATTGGTCCTCAACAAGGCACAATAACGATTGCTGAAAGTATTTATTCAGCCAGTAGCAGTATGCTTGAAGTCGGTTACAAGTCAGGTGATGTACTTTCTCGTTTTGATTGGCAAATCAATGCTAGCCAAGATATTTTTAGCAACATTATCTCCGGTGCCTCTGGGGTAGTTCGCTGGCAAGGATGGCCAGTAAAATTACTTGCACACGGTTATGTCTTCAATTTTAAAACAGCTCAACAAGATAGTGATGCCTTAAACCTAGGTAAAACAAGTGAAAAAGGGCTATTACTTGAAGCTCGCTATCCATATAGCATAGAAACATTGGCTGTTGATGTATTTGCACAAGTGCAAGCATCACAATATGAGAACAGCCAGCACGTTGATTTTTCTAGCCTATCTTTCTCTCTCGGCATTGAACAAAGCTGGTCACACGACCAACAAAGCTGGGGCATATCACAAGCAATAAATGCCCAATTAATTTCAGCTCAAGATGACCAAGCAGAGATCAATAGCAATGATGGTAGTTATAGCGGTAGTAATGGTCGAGTTAACTTAAATGCTCATATACATGGCTTTGGCCTAGGGTTTAACTACCTATGGGCACAACGTTCAGAAGATGCTGGCGATATCCTCAGTTTAGGTGGCTACTCTTCAACATTAATCCAAGAAAAAGCGCATATCAATAAACAGTTAGCACCTGAATTAGCCTTTTATCGTCAAATGGGTAATGACTATCAAGCTTATCAAGCATATATGCCATTAGGCTTTGTGGAAGTATTTTATACTCGCCATGAAATGACTGAGCGAGATATTATCGATAGTTACGGTATTAAAGGGTCACTCAACAATGACTTTGGCTTTACTGGAATAACTAACGTAGCGATTAATTATGGAATTGCACAAGTAAATCCAGAAAATGAGAGTTCTGATACACAGGGCTGGGTAGCACTTAGTTATAAATGGTAGTTAACTCTTTGTAAATGATGTGATTTAAATAGGTTATGTAAACACCTCCGTATACATAACCTATTTACTTATGAACGCCAGAAGGCAGGCGTAAATAAAACTAGCAAGGTAAATATCTCTAATCGACCAAACAACATGGCCATGATTAAGACCCACTTACTCATATCATTAATTGAGGAAAAGTTAGCGGCAACCTCCCCTAACCCTGGACCAAGATTATTGATACAAGCCGCAACAGCGGTAAACGCCGTAATGTCATCCATGCCTGCTGCCAGTAGCAATAACATACAAATGACAAATACCGCCGCATAAGCAGAAAAGAATCCCCACACAGCCTCAACAACACGATCAGGCAACACTTTTCGGCCTAATTTAATGCTAAAAATAGCTTTGGGATGTACAAGTTTGTTTAATTCACGCAGACCTTGTAAATAAAGTAATACTACCCGTACTACTTTCATACCGCCGCCTGTACTACCTGCACAACCACCAATGAAACTCGAAAAAATAAGTAGCATAGGCAATAACGTTGGCCAGTCAGCAAAGGAAGTAGTGGTAAACCCCGCTGTAGTACTGATGGAGACAGATTGGAATAATGCTTGATCGAGTGCTTGGTCAGCATCTTGATAAGTGCCTGTGCTCATTAACAGGGTAAAACAAATAAAGACCAGCACAATTTGGATGCCAATAAAAACTTTGAACTCGGGATCAAAGAAGTAGTTTTTCAGTGATTTATTTTGTACTGCTGCATAATGCAATGCAAAGTTCACCCCTGCAATCAATAAAAATGTGACACAAACTAAGTTAATCGCTGGACTGTTAAAATAGCCCATACTGGCATCGTGGGTAGAAAAACCGCCAATAGCAATGGTTGAAAAGGCATGGCAAATAGCATCAAAACCTGACATTCCGGCAGCCCAATAAGCTAACGCACACGCGATAGTTAGCCCTAAATAAATGTACCACAAATGTTTTGCGGTATCGGCAATACGGGGCGTCATTTTTGAGTCTTTTACTGGGCCAGGTGTTTCAGCGCGGTATAACTGCATACCACCAATACCAAGCATAGGTAATACGGCAACAGCTAACACAATAATACCCATACCACCTAACCACTGTAATTGCTGGCGGTACCATAATACCGCATGTGGTAAATCATCAATGTGATTTAAAATGGTAGCCCCTGTCGTGGTTAACCCTGAAAAGGATTCAAAGAAAGCATCCGCGGTAGATAAATTGGGTTGCTCTAATAACATCAGGGGAATAGCAGAAAAGCTGGCTAAAACTAACCAAAAGAGCACAACAATTAAAAAACCCTCTCTGGCTTTAAGATCAGTTTTTTCAAAACGGTTGGGATACCAGGCTAAAAATCCTGTGAAGATACACCATAAAAAAGCCAGAATAAAAGGTAAACCACCACCGTCGCGGTAGACCAATGATATTAATGCAGGAGGCAGCATGGTCACACTAAGTAACCCAACCAATAAGCCTAGAATTCGGATAATATTTTTATATTGCACGTTTTATTTTTCTTATTCGATTTATTGTTCGGTTTCTTGTTCGATAGCGGTTAACTGTAATTGTCCTGATGACAATGTGTGTAACTTATTCTGCATTAAATCCAACTTTTCTATTGGAATAGCGAGTCGAAAAATGACTGTTTGTTGATAGTCTTGAGTGACAACTTGACCTTCAATTTGCTTAAGCAAATGCAAAACATCATCTACTTGGCTATATTGACATGCTAAGGTTTTGTGCACCATAGCTATTTTAATTTTTGACTGTAAAAATGCTAATGCTTGGCGAACACTGCCACCATATGCTCTTTGTAAACCGCCAGTGCCTAATTTAGTACCACCAAAGTATCGAACCACAATGGCACAAACATGGCCTATACCACCACCTTGTAATGCCAATAACATAGGTTTTCCCGCAGTACCTGTTGGCTCTCCATCATCTGAAAAGCCATAACCTTGGCTATCATCGGCTGCTTTCGTTAAAAAAGCATGACAATGATGACTCGCTTGCGGGTGAAGTTGCTGTAGCTCTTTTAACATAGCTTTAGCTTGTGCTATATCGTCACAAGGCCGTAAATAGCAGATGAAACGACTGCGATTAACAATGCTTTCATCTTCAACATCATTAATCGCAATAGGGTAGGATTTATTCACAACAAATTTTACTTCTCTAAACCAAACTAACTTAAGCCTAAATCTCGGGTCATATTTTCATTGTGTGATTGATGTACAATAATATTATCTTCAATACGAATACCACCAAAGCAGCGCATTTCATCGACATTTTGCCAATTCACTTGATCCGAATTAGCTGACGTTTTTAAGTCAGCAAGTAATGAATCAATAAAATACAAGCCGGGTTCAATGGTAAATACTTGGTTTGCTTCGATCACACGTGAAGTACGTAAAAATGGGTGTTCTGCCGGTGTATTTACATGGGTTCCACGTTCATCAGCCATAAAACCACCAACATCATGTACCTGTAACCCTAAATGATGACCTAAACCATGTGGGAAGAACGTAGAAATAATACCTGACTCTACTGCAATATCAGCATCAACATTGATGAAGTTAAAATCACGCAACACTTGGCCTATAGCTCTGTGCGTCTCAATATGCAGTTCGACATAACTAACACCTGGTTTCAATCCTGCGACAGCATTAAGCATCAATTGATCCATACGGGCAATCAATTCGGAAAACTTATCATTTTTATATGAATAGGTACGGGTAATATCTGCAGAATAACCATTAAAGTTAGCTCCGGCATCAATAAGAAATGATTGATGTGCTTGCGGCGTCACTTTATCTAAAGACATATAGTGTAAAATTGAACAATTTTTATTTAGAGCAATGATATTACCGTATGGCGTGTCGTTAGTATCATAACCAATAGACTTAAGGTATGCCTGTTGAATATCATACTCACTATCACCTTGTAAAAAAGCATTGCGAGCTGCCTGATGTGCCTTTACTGCCAAGACATTCGATTGACGAAGACACTCGTGCTCATATTTACTTTTATAACCACGATGATAATGGATGTAATTAAGCAATGGTTCCGGATTAATCGCGTCAAAGCCTAATGCCGTAGCTACTTCTATATGGCTACCGATATAAGCAAAGCCCTTTTTATCATATGGTAATAACTCATCAACTTCGCTCGCATTAGTTAATATTTTAATGTTAAAAAACTCCCCCCAATAATCTTCTACTAATGGCGTTATTTTATGCCAAAAATCAACCGGTTGGTAATAGATTAACGTTGGTTTATCTTCACCATTAACTACCAACCAAGAGTTTGGAATATCAATTAATGGTAGCCAATATTTAAAGTGAGGATTTACTCTAAATGGATAACAGTTATCATCAAGAAAAGCCTTAATTTCTTGTCCAGAATGGATAACTAAACCTTCTAGGTTTTCACGTAAAAGTACGGCTTTAGTCATCTGTTGCAATTGGGCAATATGAGCTGGGTATTGGGTAGCCAACTTAGCATTAAGTGTTGTCATGTATTCTGTCTCCGAAAAACGGCCATCAAAAAATTTAACTCATGATAGCATATCCCTCAAAAGCCACGCTATTGACAAGAGAAAGCTCTATATTAAATGTGCTAAATTTGTGCATATAACTTTGCAAATATCGGCATAGATACCTTTCAGCGTTCAACTTTTTTTGATTAATCACCAATACTCATATTAATGACTTGCTCAAAAATCTGACTGACCTGCCCTGGTTTGTGCTGATAAATTTCTTGATAAGCCAAAACGCTTTTTACGTAGTTACGGGTTTCTTTAAAGGGGATAGTTTCTATCCAAATATCCGCTGGCATGGCATGAGTATTCTTTAACCATCCCTTTACCCTATAAGGCCCTGCATTATAAGATGCCGTAGCAAGCACCTGATTTCCTTTGTTTTTATCAAGTAATTTACGTAAGTATTTTGTTCCTAACTTGATGTTATTATCCGCATTGTATAAATACTGCCGACTGATACTGCCCCGTTTTAATTGTTTTGCCGTTTTGGGCATAAGCTGCATTAATCCTTTTGCTCCTACCGGTGAACTGGCATCTGTCATAAACGAACTTTCTCTTCTGGCAATAGCAAAAGCCCATGCTGGGTTTATTTCCTGCTTCTTCGCATGCTGATTAATCTTTTCATCAAATGCTTTAGGAAATCGCAGTTCAACATCATCCAGATAACCAACTTTTGACAAGGTGAATATTGCTCGGTCAAACCAACCATTTTCATTAGCGAGCTTTGCTGCGACTAATTTTTCACGATTACTGAGTTGTGTAAGCCAATAACGCCACTCTCTTCGTGCTTTGACATAACGGCCTAAATAATAAAATTCAAACGCTCTCTTAGCAGAGGGATGTAACAATATGGCATTTTTTTCCTGGCGACTGATCGCTAATGGACTATTTTGTAAACTAACAGGGGTTTCTAAATAGCTAGCAGCCAAAAAACCATAATAATGACGTTTACTTGATAATTCGTTCATGACATCTTGACCATGTTCTAAATCATCCGTAGCAATCAATGCTCTTGCATACCAATACCGCCATTGTAATTTTGCTTTATATTTTTCAGGCATTGTTGCCAACTCTTGCAAAACCAGTTGCCAATTTTGCTGCTTTAATACTTCAGTTAACTGCCACTGCATAATATTGCTGTCTATATTCAGCGGGTCTAACTTTTCGAGCCAGTTTCTAGCTTGTGGATGATTTTTACTGGCTAACGCCACAGCAAATTTTGCTACTATTTGCTGATGTTGTATTGTTGAAAAAGTAAACACTTGCTGTGCCTTTTTATAACTCGTTAACGCTTTATTAGGATCACGCCAAACTAAGCGCTTGATGCCATAAGTATATATTTGGCTTTCTTTTGCTGACTTTTTAGTAAACTTATATTGTCTCGTTACTGTTGCAGGATCACGTCTTACTTGATGCCATAGTCGCCCTAAATATTGTTGATCCTTTGGCAGTAAATTAGTTAAATAAGGAATTAAGGTATGTTTTCCCCCCTTTGCCGCTAACGCTATGCGTTGCCATACAACGTCATCTGTTCTATAACCCGCTTTTTGCCACTGTTTAATTATCGGATCACAAACTTTATCTAACGATTTACCTACTAACCATAATTTTGTTACTTGAGGTAACACGACACTTTTTGGTAAACCTGCTTTTAACGAAAAATTTAGTTTGTGACAAGTAAGTACTGTATTACGCGTGTTTTGATAAAATTCAAGAAAAAGTGCTCCTTTATTCTTTTTGGCCAAAAACATTAGCCATGCTTTTCGTAATGGCCAGTCCAATGGCGAATGTTGGTGTTTTTCTAAAAAAGTGGCTATTTCCCCTGCTGAAGATAACTGCATGGTTTCCAAGAGACGACGCTGGTCTAAATAAGGTTGTAGGGGGTAGTAATACAATTGGTTATACAGACTTTGATACTGTTGAGAATTACTTTTCGCTAATAATTTTTCAGCCTTTAGGAATGCTCTTTGCTGCCCAACATCGGTCAATATTTGAAAACCATCATTGGCTTGCGCAATATTAATTGATATAAGTGCACAAACAGACAGCAATAAAACCTTTAGAATACTTTTCACTGGTACCTCTGGAGTCGGTAATAAAAATTATGGGGAGATAACACACTAAGTTATTTCGATAAATCAAGTATAGCTGAAGCCATTTTTTCTACGTTGATCCCGCTTTATTTCTTATGCTGCAATACCTAAACAAGGTATAATTATTTATAAACTAATTTGACTAATGTACACCTAATGACTATTACTATTTTTCAAAAAACTGATCATACCTTAGATGCCATTGGTCTACGTTGTCCTGAACCTGTGATGATGATTCGTATGAATATTAGAAAAATTGCTAGCGGTGAAACTTTACTAATAAAATGTGATGACCCCTCGACTGCTAGAGACATTCCAAGCTTTTGTCGTTTTATGGAACATGAATTACTGGCTAAACAAACAGACACGCTACCTTTTTTATATGTTATTAAAAAAAACTAACAAGTTGCAAGTGATGGCTATTACACATCGAGCAATATCTTATAACCAACTCTAGTAATAAAGAATTTATTTCTTTTTACATAGTAACAAAAAATTTCTTATTTTCATCCTGTTGATATCAGTTTTTCGCAGCACTATTATTAATATTAGGCGATAACCGTCGACACAGTGCTGATTCGCATCTTTATGACTTTATTCACCATCAGGAGTTACTAGGAAAGGCTACTGCCATTGCATTTTCTGTTGATTACGATAATTATTATATTCCTCGCTCAGACCGTTTTTTCTTGATATTTATGATATCTAGATACTATTCACTTTTATTAACAAAAAATCCCCTATACCTTATGAGTGTTGGGGATTAACGTTGTAACTTTGCAGTAAAAACTATGCTGGTATTTGTACTTTTTTCAACATAACAAATAACTTATCTTTTAGCTTAAGTCTTTGTTTCTTTTTACCATCTAAGTACTCATCACTGGTATTCTCTACACCTTGCTCAATACGATTAACTTCGTGATCAGTTTCATGATATTCATTAAAAAGTCGCGCAAAGTGATTATCATTGATTTTTAAGTGATGTATCTCATCCGTAAGATCTGGGAATTCGTGGTGTAAATCATGTTTTTCTAATGTCATATTTAGCTCCAAAAGTTATTGTTAATATTTTATTAAATAGCGCACTTAATACATTTAGTTGTATAAGGTAATGCCGACAATCTATCAGGGTTAATGGGTTCATCACACTCAACACAATTGCCGTACAAACCCTCTGTTATTCGTTTTAATGCCGATTTCACTAAGCTCAACTCTAGCTTCGCCTCGTGATGAATTTCATCAAGCACACCATCATTTTCAGTTTCTGTTGCTTGTTCAGAAAAATCTTGTGATCTACCTTTATGAAAATCAGCTTCTATCGCAGTAATTCGCTTTGTTAACTGTATTAATTTATCTTCTAATAATATCGTTATCTCTTGGCTTGGCATAACCAGCTCCTTATTGGTCGGTATCTATTTATATTCGCCCTTACATTCACCTTACGCCTATTTATGTTCTTGTTGTTGATCTAGCTCAAATTTTTCATTTCATTTGCTATATTAATATCACTTGAATTTTAGGCATAAAAAAAGGCCATGCTGCCATGACCTTTTTATTTTCTTTCTAACTTATTCTTTACTGCAAGACAGATATATCTGCGATTGCAAAGAAGCTATTTCTAATTTCATTGAGTAATGTTAAACGGTTTATTTTAACCGCTTCATCATCACTCATCACCATAACACCATCAAAGAAGGTATCTATCGGTGCTTTAAGCTGAGCTAATTCAGAAAGAGCTGCTTGGTAATTCTTATCAGCCATTAACGGCGTAACTTTCAAACGTATTTCTTGGTAGATATTAGCTAGATCACGTTCCGCTTGCTCTGTTGCTAAATCAGTATTAAACGACTGGTAAAGTTCACCATCGAATTTAGCCAAGATATTACCAACACGCTTATTAGCAGCAGCAAGTGTTGCAGCCTCAGGTAATTCACCAAAGAAAGTTACTGCTTTAATACGCTTTTCAAAATCAAGTGGTGCACTTGGCTTTTTAGCCAATACCGCTTGGATAACATCAACGCTAATACCTTGTTCTTGATAAAAAGCACGGAAGCGACCCATAATAAATTCAAGTACATCATTGGCGGTATTTTCGTTAACCAACTTATCGCCAAATAATTCAATACTTTTATTAATCAAAGTAGACAAGTCTAAATCGAGCTGTTTTTCAATGATGATACGAATACTACCAATGGCAGCTCTTCGTAATGCAAAGGGGTCTTTATCACCCTTAGGGGCCTGGTTAATACCAAATATTCCCACTAAGCTATCAATCTTGTCACTAATAGCTACTGCACAGCCAATATTAGCTTCTGGTAAAGAATCACCTGCAAAACGTGGACGATATTGATCTTCCAATGCTTGTGCAATATTTTCATTTTCACCATCATGTAATGCGTAGTACTTACCCATAGTGCCTTGCACTTGTGGAAACTCTAAGACCATATCTGACATTAAATCAGTTTTACTCAGTAAACCGGCACGATAAGCATCTTGCGCATTCTCGTTTAATTGTTCGGCGATGAATTGGGATAATGAGGCGATTCGCTCAGACTTTGCCTTCAATGTACCTAATTGTTTTTGGAATAAAACTGACTCAAGACTTACTAATCTTGATTCTAAACTCAGTTTTTTATCTGTTTTAAAGAAAAATTCAGCATCGGCTAATCGTGGACGAATAACTTTTTCATTACCAAAAATAACAGTACTCGGGTCTTTAGATTCAATGTTAGCGACAAAAATAAATTTATTGACTAATTGACCCTTCTTATCTGTGACCGGAAAATACTTCTGATGATCTTTCATCGAATATATTAACGGCTCTGCAGGAACATTTAAGAATTCTTCATCAAAGGTTCCCACTAAAGTAACTGGCCACTCAACTAAAGCGGTAACTTCGTTAAGTAACTCTTCATCAATTAGCGCTACAGCGTCAATATCGTTAGCAGCTTGTTTTATTTGAGTAACAATTTTATTTTGTCTTTCATTAAAATCGACTTCAACATAGGCTTTGGCTAATTCAGCTTGGTAATCATTCGCGTGATTAATTGTCACTAAACCTTCATGGTGAAAGCGATGACCTTGTACTTGATTGCTTGAGCTAACTCCAAGGGCCTCTCCTGCAATAATATCACTACCAAAAAGCATAGTTAATGTGTGTACAGGGCGAATAAACTGAATACGCTCAGCTCCCCAA
>MAAC01017929.1_pt1 | contig 24195 bp, 20 predicted proteins | sample 1115981 | NCBI WGS metagenome assembly MAAC01 (sample SAMN04961126, study PRJNA320927) | seawater metagenome | isolation source: sample BD02T64 sea water enriched with oil for 64 days | place: USA:Gulf of Mexico | collected 2013-07-27
CCTGTACTTCAAACACAAAACCATATGATAGCGTATCTGATAAACAAGGGGACTACTGAACTTTAATTCCATCTGATAAAGTTACAGACAAGCTGTAACTTTGGCAAATTCATCCCAATTGCAGCAAGCTGCGGGGGATTCTTTGCCCTTTTGATAAAATAGCAGGAAATAATTTACAAAAAGTATAGTAAAACCACATTATTTCTCAGACTATTTTTATCTGGGGCGACCTCCACCACGGCTTGCAGCTCGTCCAAATTGCTGTCTTGGCTGTCCCATTTTCTTCATTTGCTGCTTCATCATCTTAATTTGATCGTCCAGCATATTATGTTTATCAAGCTTTTTTGCCTCACTTAGAAGAAGCTCTGCCTCTCGTTTCCTGTTTTTAGTCATCGCTACTCCAGCAAGATTTAGTTTAGCCATTGCCATATCTGCATCCATAGACAGTCCTAACTCTATCGCCTTTTTGAAATACCTTTCTGCTTCATTCATATTGGTTTGTGAAACCATTAGGCCATTAAGATAATTGTAATAACCTTGTTGTTTTCTGACTAAGGCCGCCTCGGGGTTCTTAATTTTGTCTAACCAACTCTTAGCTCCAGGAAAGTCCTGCTTCCGAAGACGTAAAAATGCAAGAAGAATAATTTCATTTTTAAAGTATAGAAAGACAAAGATTAGGGAAAGTAAGATGAGCATAATTCCATTTCCAATATTGGTCTCGGTAAACTGCCATACGGCTATACTTATTACTACAACTGCTAAAACTAACTTGATATTTTTATTAAACATGGACTCTTTTTTTATTGGGTATCAAAGGTACTAAAAACAATCAAAAATATTTTATGTTTTACATTTGGGAAAGTAAAAAATCATTGTATATTTGCACCCGCCTACGCAAGACAATATTTTAAAATTTGTATTGGTAGACAAATGAGGCTTTTGGAGGATATTTCAAAAGTATTGAGAAAAGGATTTCTAGAAGATTAAAGTATAATATAATGAGCAAAAGAACATTTCAGCCATCAAAAAGAAAGAGAAGAAACAAACACGGTTTTAGAGAGCGTATGGCGTCTGTAAACGGTAGAAAAGTACTTGCCGCTCGTAGAGCTAAAGGCAGAAAGAAAATTTCTGTATCTTCAGAAACTCGTCACAAGAAATAATGTTGATAAGTTATATATAAAAGGTGTTGTTTTTAAAAGCAACACCTTTTTTTTATACCCTAACACGTCGTAATTTTATCGCACAGAAAAAGTATCTAAAAAATGCCTAAAAATACCTCTATAAAATCTGTTCTAATTATTGGTTCTGGTCCTATTGTCATTGGGCAAGCCTGTGAGTTTGATTATTCTGGATCGCAAGCACTACGGTCTCTTCGCGAAGATGGGATTGAAACTGTCTTAATCAATTCCAACCCGGCAACGATTATGACAGATCCGTCTATGGCAGACCATATTTATTTACTCCCTCTTACAACAAAGTCTATTACTAAGATTCTAAAGGATCATCCGCAAATTGATGCTGTTTTACCAACAATGGGAGGTCAAACTGCTTTGAATCTTTGTATTGAGGCAGACGAAAAAGGGGTTTGGAAGGATTTTGATGTTGAGTTAATAGGTGTTGATATTGATGCTATTAATATTACAGAAGATAGAGAGCAGTTCCGCGAGCTAATGCTTAAGATTGGAATCCCAATGGCACCGCAAGCAACAGCTACTTCTTATCTTAAAGGAAAAGAAATTGCACAAGAATTTGGCTTTCCTCTTGTAATTAGAGCTTCTTATACCCTTGGTGGCGCAGGAGCGTCTTTTGTTTTTAAGGAGGAAGAGTTTGATGAATTGCTAACTCGAGGACTAGAGGTTTCTCCTATCCACGAAGTGATGATCGATAAAGCATTAATAGGATGGAAAGAATATGAGTTGGAATTATTGCGAGATAATAATGACAATGTGGTAATTATCTGTGCTATTGAAAATATGGATCCGATGGGAATTCATACAGGTGATTCAATTACAGTTGCACCCGCAATGACTCTAAGTGATAAAACCTATCAAAAAATGCGTGATATGGCCATTCATATGATGCGAAGTATTGGGGATTTTGCTGGAGGTTGTAATGTACAGTTTGCGGTTAGCCCAGACGAGAATGAAGATATAATCGCTATTGAAATTAATCCTAGAGTTTCACGTTCTTCGGCACTTGCCTCGAAGGCAACGGGGTATCCAATTGCTAAGATTGCTGCCAAACTTGCTATTGGCTACAACCTTGATGAGTTGGAAAATCAAATTACAAAATCTACTTCTGCGTTATTCGAGCCAACGTTGGATTATGTAATTGTGAAGATTCCGCGCTGGAATTTTGATAAGTTCGAAGGGTCAGATCGAACGTTAGGCCTTCAAATGAAATCGGTTGGTGAAGTAATGGGAATTGGTAGATCTTTTCAGGAAGCCCTGCATAAAGCAACGCAGTCCTTGGAGATTAAACGAAATGGGTTAGGTGCCGATGGGAAAAGCTATAAAGATTACGAGCAAATCCTCGATAAGCTGAAGCACGCCAGCTGGGATCGCGTATTTGTCATTTATGATGCTATTCAGATTGGTATTCCATTGAGTAGAATTCATGAGATAACAAAAATTGATATGTGGTTCCTTCGTCAATACGAAGAACTGTATATGCTTGAAAAAGAAATGACAACCTTTACCTTAGAAACTCTTCCGAGGGAATTATTGTTAGAGGCAAAGCAAAAAGGATATGGAGATCGTCAAATTGCCCATATGCTAAAATGCTTAGAAAGTGAGGTATATAGCAAAAGAGAAGAACTAAAGGTACAACGAGTTTATAAACTAGTTGATACCTGTGCTGCAGAATTTAAAGCGCAGACTCCATATTACTACTCGACTTTTGAGAATGATATGGAAATGGCGGATGGAAATTCCTATGCTGAAAATGATAGTATAGTTACAGATAAAAAGAAAATAATTGTACTAGGATCCGGCCCAAACCGAATAGGACAGGGAATTGAATTTGATTACTGCTGTGTGCATGGCGTTCTTGCCGCTTCAGAAATTGGTTATGAAACCATCATGATTAATTGTAATCCAGAGACGGTTTCTACCGATTTTGACGTTGCCGATAAGCTTTACTTTGAACCTGTTTTTTGGGAACATATTTATGATATTATTAGACATGAGAAGCCCGAAGGTGTTATAGTTCAATTAGGGGGACAGACAGCATTGAAGCTTGCTGAAAAACTGGATCGTTACGGAATTAAAGTACTTGGTACTAGCTTTCAGGCATTGGACTTAGCTGAAGATAGAGGTAGCTTTTCTAATATTTTGAAAGATCTTAAGATTCCTTATCCAGAGTTTGGTGTTGCCGAAACAACAGAAGAGGCAATTGCACTTGCCGATCAATTGGATTTCCCTTTATTAATTAGACCGTCATATGTCCTCGGAGGGCAAGGAATGAAAATTGTCATCAACAAACAAGAACTAGAGGAACACGTAGTTGATTTACTTCGGAAAATACCTAACAATAAGTTACTTTTAGATCATTATCTTGATGGTGCTATAGAGGCCGAAGCTGATGCGATCTGTGATGGTGAGAACATATATATCATAGGTATAATGGAGCATATTGAACCCTGTGGTATACATTCAGGCGATTCAAATGCTACTTTGCCTCCTTTCAATTTAGGAGAGTTTGTGATGCAACAAATAAAGGACCATACTAAGAATATAGCCTTAGCACTTAACACTGTTGGACTTATAAACATCCAATTTGCGGTAAAAGATGATATGGTATATATAATCGAAGCTAACCCAAGGGCTTCTAGAACTGTACCGTTTATTGCAAAGGCTTACGGTGAGCCCTATGTGAATTATGCCACTAAGGTGATGTTAGGGTACAACAAGGTAACGGATTTCAATTTTGATCCGAAGCTGGAGGGTTATGCAATTAAGCAGCCAGTTTTTAGTTTCGATAAATTTCCAAATGTAAATAAGCAACTTGGGCCTGAAATGAAAAGTACTGGAGAGAGTATTCTTTTTATCGATAGTTTGAAGGATGATGTTTTTTATGACCTATATTCTCGTAGAAAAATGTATCTAAGTAAGTAATCTTTTACTCTACATGCCTAGTAGGGTTTTTAATGTTATGCTTGTTATAGTATTAACTGCCAAAAGTTTTTATTAACTTTATCCAAGGTAATTTCTTAGATTATCAATATTAAAATAAAACAACTCTTATTAAACTTTTAAATCGGTACCAATGAAAAAAATAATTCCATTTCTTATAATAGGAGGGATGCTAGTTTCTGGATGTACTAGTCATACGATGGATGATTTAGTCCCAATAGTGGATGAAATCGGTCCAATTGTTGTGACCTATCAAGACGTGACTTCAATTTTTAATGATAATTGTTTAAACTGTCACTCTAATCCACCGCAAAACGGAGCTCCAATGTCATTAAGTTCATTTAATGATGTTATGAACGCGATTTTGAATAGAGGTTTGATAGATAGGATAAGCAGAAATGATGGAGCCAATGGTTTAATGCCATTAGGAGGTCCAAGGTTGTCGCAACAAAGTATTGATTTGATTGTGCAATGGAATGAAGATGGACTTTTAGAAAATTAATTGATATGAAAACAAGAATCACACTTTTAGTTATTTTATTATGTAGTTTATCAACTTTGCAAGCGCAAGGAAGATATGTTACCAAATCGGGAGAAATACAATTTGAGGCTTCTGTCCCTTCTTTTGAAGAGGTAAAGGCAAAAAACAGCGGAGTAAGCGCAATATTAAAATCGGAAACAGGTGAATTTGCAGCACTGGCTTTGGTAAAAGGCTTCAGATTTAAAGTTGCCCTTATGGAAGAGCATTTCAATGAGAATTATATTGAATCTTCAAAATACCCAAAATCTACTTTTAAAGGAAAGATAAAAGGCTTTGACATTTCAGGATTATCGGCTAGTAAAAAGGAGTACCTCTTTGTTGGAACAATAAACCTGCACGGGGAAGCTAAGGAAATTGAGGTTCCTGCTATGATTAGTTTGGTAGATGACTGTGTTACTGTAAGCCTTGAATTTGTGCTTAAACCTGAAGAATTCAATATAAAAATCCCAAAAATAGTTAGTAGTAAAATTGCAGAAGATATTAATGTTGTAGCTGTGTTTTCTCTAAAAAAATAACATAATTTAGATCTTATGAATAAAAGAAGACGTTTGTTATTAGCGGTATTACTGCTCCTAGCTGGGGGGTATTTTGCATATAATTATATGTATAAAGAACATCGAGATATAAGTTCTGAGACTTCGAAACTAGAGATTTCTGCCTCTTATTTATTGGAACGTTACAAAACCAATGATGGGGATGAGCTTTTAAATACAACCATTACAGTAAATGGATTAATCACTCAGGTTGAAGAAGGAACAGTGACCTTAGATTCTGGTGTGCATTGTAGCCTAATAGATGGATCTGTTGGTTTGGTTGAAGGTAGTAAAATGACTATTAAAGGACGATGTATTGGGTATGATGATCTTTTTGAGATTGTGAAACTAGATCAGTGTACAATAATTAAATAAACTGTAAATGAGGAAAATTACCATCTTATTCTTGTTATTCATTCCGTTACAACTTATTGCTCAGGACGACCTTCTTGGTGAGTTAGAAAGTGAAGTGGTTGAGGACAAAACAGTCGTGTCGGCTTTCAAAGGACTTAAAATTGTCAACATGGAATCAACGAAACTAGCAAGTAAAGGAGATTTCTTTTTTGTGGTAGCACATCGTTTCGGTTCTGTTAAATATGGTTTTGATGATTTTTTTGGTTTGGACAATGCTGTTACTCAGCTTAAATTTATCTACGGTTTTAATGACTGGTTAAATATTGGAGTTGCAAGAAGCTCCTTTATGAAAAAATACGGAGTACACGCCAAATACCGACTTAAGCATCAGGAGAAAGAAGGGTTTCCTGTAACTCTTACAGGGTATAACCTAATTACAGCAAATACTGCTTTAGATAAAGATCAATTTCCAAACATAGAATTTACGGATAGATTGACGTATACCACACAATTGCTAATTTCTAGAAAATTTAGCGAATCTTTCTCATTGTTGATAGCACCTACTTTTATACATGAAAATCTCGCTACAAGGAGCGTAGAAGTAGTTTCTACAGGCACTTTAACTTTTGATGAAGATCCAAATCAGTTTGCAGTTGGACTAGGGGGAAGGTATAAAATTGCTAGCCGTTGGAGTGTAAATGTTGATTACGCTGTTCATTTAAATAGAAATAAAAACTCGAATTTCAGAAACCCATTATCTGTTGGTGTTGATATTGAAACCGGAGGACATGTATTTCAAATGCATTTTACTAACGCTCAGGCGATGTTTGAAGAAGGTTTTATCGTAAATGGTCAAGGTGATTGGACCGATGGCGATATATTCTTTGGGTTTAACATAAGCCGTGTCTTTTAATTTTTAGATCTAAAGGGAACGATTACATTGTAATTTTTCAATTCCTCCATGTAGGAATTCACGTCGAATTTAGAATCTATAAATTCATTCTTTCTATTTCTTTTTCGTTCTGAACGTCTCGCACTTTTAATAAAACGTCTTATTTCTATTTCTGAGTCTAAAATTAGTCCAGGAACTGAAACACTTTTTCCAGATTTATCCTTAGCCACCATCGTAAAGTAAGAGGAATTGCAGTGTTTTTTAAGCCCCGTATGAATATTCTCTGTTTCTACTCGAATACCAATAACCATTGAAGTCTTACCCACATAATTTACAGAAGCTTTCATCAATACCATTTCACCAACTTTCACAGGTTTTAAAAAATCTACGGTATCAACAGATGCCGTCACACAATAATTCCTGCTGTGTTTTGAGGCACAAGCAAAGGCAATTTGATCCATTAGGGAAAGTATATAACCTCCGTGTATCTTTCCACTAAAATTAGTGTGGGAGGGAAGCATTAATTCTGAAAATGTCACCTGAGATTCTTCGACGTTTTTATGAATATCACTCATGTTAATTTCCTTTGATGTGAGGCGAATTCTCTTGAGATACTTCTGTAATGAAATATTTGGTATCTCCCCAAAAGAAGAAAGTGCTGTAGCGCTCTATATAGGTTAATTTCACATATCGACCCTGATATTCCTTCATCTTTTCGATTACTTCTTTTTCCTCATCCAAAACCGAAAAAGGGAAAATTTGAGCACCACTTATTCCTTGACTAATCTCACCTTCATAAGTTTTTACGATCACTCCTTTATGACTAAATTTAATCAGTTCTCCTGCACGTGTCCCTTCACTGTACGGCACATAATAAATAAAAGCAAAATAGAGCAAAAATAAGGCTAGGGTGCTACCTAAGATTATAAAGAGCGTTTTTCTCATTATTAATTATCGATTAATTCTTGGTGTTCGTGTTCGTCCGTGGCTTTTTCCAAAAGCTTTTCATTGATATATTTACTAGCCTTTGAACCAAGTTTTTTTAGTTTTTCTACCCGAGTTATTAGATTTCCTTTACCTGTTAATTTTTTCATGGTACCTTCATAACTACCTTTTACTGTATTTAATTGATTACCAATTTTTATTAGATCGTCCGTGAGATTCACAAATTGATCATACAGTCTTCCAGCCTGAGTTGCAATTTCCAAAGCATTTTGCTGTTGTTTCTCGTTGTTCCACATACTGTCAACGGTTCGTAAGGTTGCTAGCAGGGTAGTAGGGGTAACGATCACAATGTTTTTTTCGAATGCCCAATTGTATAGATTGTTGTCTTCATTGATTGCCACAGCAAAAGCCGGCTCAATGGGAATAAAGAGTAAGACAAAATCTGGACTTTCAATTTTATAAATATCTTGGTAATTTTTATCGCTAAGCTGTTCAATGTGCTTTTTTAAAGAACTTATATGTTCTTTTAAATACTGAGCTTGTAGATCCTTCTCTTCCTCATTCACAAATCGTTCATAACCAACCAAGGACACCTTGGAGTCAATAATCATTTTTTTATTGTCTGGCAGATGCAAGACAACATCCGGAAGAACACGTTTCCCGTCATCTGTTGTAAAGCTATTTTGAACAAAGTATTCCCGGTCTTTTTCCAGTCCGCTCTTTTCTAAAACACGTTCCAATACTAACTCTCCCCAATTCCCCTGCGTTTTACTGTCCCCTTTTAGCGCCTTAGTAAGATTGGTGGCTTCTTTACTCATTTGTTCGTTGAGTTCTTTTAAACCTATAATTTGCTGTCGTAGCATAGCGTGGCGATCTATACTTTCTTTATGAGTGTCATCTACCTTCTTTTCGAATTTTTCTATTTTCTCCTGAAGTGGTTTAAGAATACCGTCGATATTTTCCTTGTTTTGCTTTGTGAATTTTTCAGACTTGCTTTCAAGGATTTTGTTTGCCAATACTTCAAAATCATTCGCAAATTTCTCTTGAAGTTTCTCTACTTCTATTTTCTGTTCTCGTAACTTAACCTCCAAGCCGTTCATTTCGGTATTTCGTTTTGTTAGTTCAACATTTAAAAACTCTTTTTCCTTGCGTATTTCTTCCTTATCTAACTGCATTCTATCAAATTGTTCACTAAGCTTTTCTTCCTGTTCATGTGATTGCTCTAATCGCACCTCCAACTTACTGGTTTCAGACTTTTCTTTAAGTTTGGCTATAAGATTCCCCACAAAAGCCCCAATTAGGAGGCAGACTGCTGCGAGTAGTAAAAAGAGAAAGGTTTCGTTCATTTATTTTATATTGATAATTTTAGTTTCCATTTGATTATGTATAGCTGCAAGTAAAGATAACCACAAATTATATTTTTTAGTTAAATGATTGGAATTAGAAATGAACAATATTGCGAATTACCAAAGAAGGTTATTTTTTGACTTGGAACCTGCCACTATTCTTATCAAAATCAATGGTTTCTTTGGGGAAAAGCGTGTCAAACCTCCCATCTTCAATTAATCTGTTTGGCTCATTGAAATACATGGCTTTTGGAGTCATTACTAGCATTTTGTCAACTAACTGAATTGCTAAATCTATTTCATGAGTCGAAAACAAAATAGTTTTTCCAGTTTCTTTCGTTAGTTTTTTTAATAATTTTAGGACATATGCTCGGTGATAAAGATCTAAATGAGTCGTCGGCTCATCTAAAATGATAAGCGGAGTGTCCTGGGCCAAAGCTCTCGCAATATATACACGTTGTAGTTGGCCGTCACTTAGTTCAAAGCATTTTCGTTCTAACAAGCTTTCAGTATCGGTGGCGTGAAGGGCAAATTGAATAGCCTTTTGATCGGTTTCGGAAAGTTTTCCCATCCAGTTTGTATAGGGTTGCCTACCCAGTGAAATCAATTCTAAGACAGTTAAGTTCTTTGATGCAGGTGCTTCTGTTAGGACTACGCTCAACTGATTTGCCATTTGAAGCGCTGTGTATTCTTTTAAAGAGGTTCCGTTCAATTGTACGCTTCCTTGTAAAGCAGGCTGCATTCCGGCTAAAGTTCTAAGTAAGGTGGATTTTCCAATTCCATTTGCCCCTACCAGAGCCACAAGTACCCCTTCAGAAATTGAAAAATCAATATTAGAGGAAATCACTTCGGTTTTCTTCTTACTAGAATACCCAATAGACAACTCTTTTGCCTCAAGTATGATATGTTTTGTTTCTGAAGTCATTAAAACAATAATTTACGTTTTCTAACTAATAACCAGATAACCACAGGAGCTCCAACCAGAGAGGTGATAGCATTAATAGGGAGGGTGTATTCGCTAAATGGAAGCTGTGCTAAAGTGTCACAAACAAGCATAAGAATACTTCCGCAAAGTAAAACAGCGGGGATGAGTACAAGATGATTTGAGGTAGTGAAAAATTGTCGAACAAGATGTGGTACGGCCAGCCCTACGAAGGCTATAGGTCCAACAAAAGCAGTTATACTACCAGCAAGAATACTAGTTGCCAGAATAACTACGAATGTAGTTTTCTTAATGTGTAGCCCCATACTTTTAGCATAATTCTCACCTAAAAGTAGGGCATTTAATGATTTGCTGCTGAAAAAACTCAGCGCTAAACCAATGACAGCACAAATTCCTAATATTAAAACTCCATTCCAGGATTGATTTCCTAGACTGCCAAAAGACCAAAAGATATATTGTTGTAGTTGTTCCGCATTGCTAAAATATGACAATACACCTACCACTGCCGCTGTGACACTACCAAACATCAAACCAATAATGAGGATCGCCATAGTGTCTTTTATCTTAAAAGAAACAACCATTACCGCAAGTAAAACTAAAAAACTACCCAACGCTGAGGCAATTACCAAGCTCCATTGATTAAGCAAGAATCCACTAATAAAACCACCAAAAGCTCCGGCTCCTAGAATTAATATTGCTACGCCCAAACTTGCTCCGCTACTTAGTCCTAGAACAAAAGGTCCGGCCAGTGGGTTTCGAAATAAGGTTTGCATTAAAAGACCTGAAACAGCAAGGCCTCCACCAGCGAGAATTGCGGTAATGGCTTTTGGTAAGCGATAATCAATTAGAATATAGTGCCAAGACTCCTTGGAAGTTTCGCCACCAAACAGACCAGAAATCACTTCATTAATTGGTATGCTTACCGAACCTAGACTAATGTTTAATAATGCCGAAAACACTAACAATATCAATAGAATGATAAAATAGGAGCTGTATGTTTTTTGGCTTTGCATTATTCTAAATGAGAGAAAAAGTAAGGTTGGTAGTCCATGAGTAACTCGGGATGCAAGATCTTAATAATATCTTTAAGAACAAGGTCTGGTCTATTAGGGGCAAGTTCATAGTACAAAACACCGCCCGTTGCGCCTTTTTTAGATGTAAAACTGAAAACTTTTTTGTTTTTATAAGCTTCAAACTGTCCATAAACACTATGTGTATCTTTCATTTGCTGAAGGCTTGTAAATTGCCCAGAACCCACCCAGAATTCGGCCTCCTTTCCTTTTTCCAGCACAGATTCTAAGTTGAGTGATAAACTTCCGGTTCCTTCTGTTTCCTTCCATAGGTAATCACCGTGTGCATCTTTGATAAACTGGGCTGCCCAACTTTTACCTTGTGGCATATACCAAACATCCTTATACATAGCACCGCTAATAACAGTAGGCTCGGAAATGGCTTTCGAAGCTATTTTCTTAGCACTATTGTATTGCAATTCAATTGTACTAAAAATACTGTCGGCTTCTTTTTGCTTGTCAAATAAAGCCCCAAAGAACTTTATCCATTCGGCTTTTCCAAGGGGGGAGGTTTCGGTCCAGTCTGAATTATATACAACGGGGATTCCAGTTTTTTTAATAATGTTGAAAGCACTATTGTTTCCGTCTACTGCAAAACCCACAATAACATCGGGGGATAAGTCAATAAGAACTTCGGTATTGATGTCTTCATTTTTTCCAAGCTCGGTTATTTTCCCATCATCAATTCTTTTTCTGGTGGTTTCTGAAGAGATATAATCGATGTTTGGAAACCCTACTAAGGCTTCAGAAACACCGAGCATTTCCAAAGAGGGAATATGGGTTGTGGAGGTTACAACAATGTTTGAAACAGGAATTTCTATCACCGCATCAAATTTTTCTGAAGTAGGGAGCGTCATACCTTTTTTAATTAGCGCATACTTAAAAGTTACTTCAGCTCCAGGCCATGGGTTAATCAATTCAATATCTTTATGAGAGCTATAAGTATTTATTTTAAATCCCTTAGCGTAATTTACTTGAACTCTTTCTTTGATTTCTGAGTCTATAGAAGATGACTTCTCATTTTCCTTGCAAGATGAAAGAAATAGAAAGATTCCAATGAAGATGTACAGCTTTTGCATCCTCAAAAATAATATTTTTTGTTTGGCTTATCTACCAATTAATTACGTTATTTTTGCCTCGAATTTTGGTGGAAATATTTTTTCCTTAAAAGGGAATTCGGTTAGATGCCGAAGCTGTTCCCGCAACTGTAAGTCATTCCGCCCTTGGCGGAAAGTGCAAACTTCAACCACTGTTAACCTTTGGTTAATGGGAAGGTGGCACGAGAGACAAGCCAGGAGACCTGCCGTAATTCACTATGTCAAACCTTCGGGATAAGGGTTTTGGGAGTAAAACTGTACCAATCCATTAATTTAATGATGATGTACGTTCTAAACTTCTTCTTTTTCTCGTTTTAATTTTTTAAAATGAACAAAAATTTACTTTTGGCTTTATGCCTATCGGCGAGCAGTGTTCTGTTTGCGCAAGAATCTCAAGACATCGAAAAACTAGACTCGGTGTATCTTGATACCAAAACACAACTTCCGCTAAAAAATAGTGGAAAAGTAATAACGAAGATCACTTCAGAAATACTTGAAAGAAGTGGCGGGAAATCCGTTTCTGAGGTAATTAACCAAGTTTCTGGAATGGAAATTAACGGTAGTCGCAGCAACGCAGGTCAGAACTTGGGCTACTTTGTTCGCGGTGGTAGAAACAGACAGGTGGTGATTATGGTTGATGGAATTCAACTTAATGACCCCTCGCAAATCGCAAACGACTACGATTTACGTCTGGTACCAGCTTCGTCTATTGAGAACATTGAAATTATTAAAGGTGCCTCTAGTGTATTGTATGGGTCTGGTGCTGCCACCGCTGTAATTAGTATTACTACTAAGAAAGCCTCAAACAAACCCATTTCTGCACTGTTTTCGAGTACGGTAGGAACGAATCGCGCGGCCGAAAATGAAGACAGTGATCTAGAGGAGTTTACAAATTACGCTGCGATAAATGGAACGCTTAAAAACTTCTTTTATCAATTGGATTTTAGTAATCGATATGTGGAAGGTCTTTCTGCTATTGCAGCTGCCGAAGATGCGCCAACCAACGAAGAAGATGTTTTTAACCGTGTAAGTGGAAAAGTTAATCTTGGGTATGTGTTTTGTAAAGACATAACATTTAGTCGTTTTTTTAGCTTTAACAACTATAAAGCGGGCTTTGATGATTTTAGCTTTGCAGATGCCGATAGTCAAACTGTTTCGGAACAGAAAAGAGTTGGTGGGAGTTTAGTTTGGAAGCATAAGAAGGGTAGTGTAAATTTCAATGATAGCTATAGTTGGTTGGATCGAGACATTCAATCTTCGTTTCCTTCTAAATACGATGCAACCTCTTATACATTCGATGCTTTTGCGAATCAGAAAATTACCAATGAACTTACCGTTTTGCTAGGAGTAAACGGAAATCTTAGCAGTTTCAACTCATTTAGTATTCCATTTGGAGCAACTGATTTCGCACAAAATGTAAATGAAGAAGAGGCAAAGTTTGATATAATTGATCCTTATTTAAATTTGATTTATGTTTCGAATTTTGGATTGAATCTAAACGCTGGAGCAAGATTAAATATACATAGCAATTATGGGAACCATTTGGTTTACAATGTAAATCCTTCCTATGCTTTTGACTTTGGAAAGAATACTCTAAAACTATTGGCTTCTTATAGCACTGCATATATCACCCCGTCTTTATTTCAATTGTACGACCCTCTTTATGGAAATGAAGAATTACAACCTGAGGAAAATACAACTATTGAAGGAGGATTGGTGTTTACTTCAGAGAATAATCTAAGTTTAAGCGCTGTGTACTTTAACCGAAACGAAGCAAATTTTGTGGACTTTGTAACTGTGGACCCAGATCTGTTTATTTTTCAATACCAGAATATTGCTGATGAGTTTATGGCAAGTGGTGTAGAGGTTGAGGTGTCTAAGAGCTTTGGAAAAAAGGTTTATTTCTCGGCAAACTATACCAATACACAGACCGATGAAAGATTTGCGCTGCGTATTCCAGAACATAAAGCGAATGCCAATTTAAGTTATCAATTAACTAAAAAAAGTTTAATTTCCGTTGGTTATCAATATAACAGCGAGCGAGAAGATACTTTCTTTAACTCGAATACTTTTGAATCTGAGAATATCACCTTGAATAGTTATGGACTACTTGACCTAACCGCTACGCATCGATTTAATAGCGTCTTTAAAATGTTCGCTACGTTGAGTAATATACTAGATGAAGAATATGAGGAATTGTATCGCTTTCAAACGAGAGGAAGAAACCTAAGAGTAGGGTTTACTTTGGAGTTTTAATACAGAATAAGTTCTAAAAAAGGCGTCAATTCTATTATAGAATTGACGCCTTTTTGCATTGGGGCGAATCTTATTATTGTTCTGCTATCATTATTTGATACACAGGAGAACTTGCCTTGCTTTCAGAAATCTCCTCCAGCACATTAAAGCTGGCTCTAAGAGGAATTGGGGATGGAAGAATGTCGTTTAGCGCTACAGTCAACAAAGGCTCGCTAGGGTCTCCTAAGACACCTAAATTACTATAATCTTCATCCAATGGAAAATCTGGCACAAGACCGTCTATAAAATCAGTAACTCCATTTGCATTTGCTGTTTTAAAAACTAAAGGAAGCATCGCATAGGTATGCCTTGGATTCGCCTGGCTTCTGCTGAAGCCCGGAGCTGGTGCATCATATAATAAAAAAGACGCTTGGAATTTACCAGTGGTGTTTCCTCCCACTTGGTTAACTGTAATATATGGATCAAGACCGTTAATAACGAGTTCACTCGCTGAAGCTGTTCTTCCGGTGGCAAGTACATAAACTCTGTTGAGGTTTAGGCTATTAATAGCCTCTCCTCCGCCCGTAAAACTATCCACAAATAATCCGTTTTCTGCGTATTCAATTTGCCTATCTGCATTCCATTGTTCGCTAAAGTATAACTGTCCCGTGTTCTGCCCAGTAATCATACTGGCAAGATAAGTAGCTGTTCTAACCGAACCACCTCCGTTATAACGAAGGTCCAACACTAGATCTGTGATTCCATCCGCTTGAAATTGCGCAAAAACGGCATTTAATTGAGAATCAAATTCCGAAGTAAAGGCATTGTACATTAAATATCCAATATTCATCCCATTGATAGTAAGTGTTCTAGCGATATAAATCGGGTTTTCAGAATACTGCGTTTTGGTAAGGGAAACAGTGTCGCTTGTTGGAGTAATTGCAGTTCCGTTATAAGTGGCTAGTCCAATCGTATAGGTATCTGGAGCTAATAAGCTGCTAAAGTTGTTTTCTGTTAGTTGTTGTCCATCAACGGTGGTAAAAATACTTCCACGTTCTAAAATTGTTGACTCTGCGCTGGAATTAGGAAGAATGTAGCGTACATATCCAAAGACATTACTGCTACCATCAGGATACCTCACCAAACCAAACTCCATCCCATTATTTAGCGTAACGCCATTAAGGGCGTTTTCCAACTCGATATAATCATCGACTAAAATGCTGAATCTGTCTTGTGAAGATTTTAAATAATCGAAAAGGGCTTCGGGAGTACTATAACTATTTATAAAGTTGTTTTTTTCGTCTTCGGAAGTAAAAGCATCGTTGGCTAATTCCGGTGTATCGGCCTTGTAAAGATAGAAGTAGTTGAGACCACGATATATAAAGTCTTGAATTTCTTGAACCGAAGCAAACTGCTCTTCATCGTCTAAATCCTTAAAGCAGGAAGAAAAAATAACTGATGTAGCAAATAAGAAGAGGAATAGTTTCTTTTTCATGAGCAGGCTTTTTTTGGTATTTGTCTTGTAAACTCCGAAAATAAGGACATTATTGCGGAATTAAAATAAATTGTAACAAAAACTAGGGTGGTTCGTCATTATTAAAGAACGGCATAGCAATTGCAACATTAACCAAGTAACAATGAAACAAAATGACTTTATAGCAACGGTACTTCCTTTTAAGGATAGACTGTATCGAATAGCCAAAAGGATTCTTGTTTCTAATGACGAAGCCGAAGATGCTGTTCAAGAAGTGTATTTGAAATTATGGAAGGGCAAAGAGAAGATTAAAAACTATAAAAACCCTGAAGCTTTTGCTATTACAATGACAAAAAACTATTGCCTGGACCGACTTAAATCGAAACAGGCTTCAAATTTGAAGATTGTTCATAGTAATTACCAGAACAGTGATAATTTAGAAAAGCAGATTGAAGCAAATGACGGAGTGGCCTTGGTTTTTAAACTTATGGAATCACTTCCCGAGCAACAAAAAATTATTCTGCAATTGCGAGATGTAGAAGAATTTGAATTTGCGGAAATAGCAAAAATGCTCGATAGTAATGAAACTGCTATCCGTGTAGCACTCTCAAGAGCTCGTAAAACCTTAAGAGAACAATTAATTAAAAAATACAATTATGGAGTTAGCTAGAATAGAAAAACTATTGGAGGCTTATTTTGAAGGGAATACTTCTCTAGCCGAAGAAATAACACTTCGAGCCTATTTTAAAGGCAATAGAGTAGATGCTAGCGTACAAATGTACCAAGCTTTATTTGCGGGTTTAGAAATAGCAGGTAATGAAGTGTCTCAAAGAGATATTAAAATGCCTGTAAAGTCTTCAAATTTTCAGAATAACTGGTGGTATGGTATAGCGGCTTCAGTTATAGTTGTTTTAACGGTTGGCGGAATGCTATTTTCTAATACATCAATATCTCAAAAGGAGAAAGAAGCCTTAATGGCATTAAACGAGAGTAAAGAAGCTTTACTGTTTCTTTCAGAAAACTTAAATAAAGGAACTGAACAATTGGCGCTTGTAAATCAGTTCACAGAAACTAAAAATAGAATATTAAAATAACCCCTATAAAATAAATTAAAAATGAAGAAACTAATAATAATAATAGCACTTATAATGGCTCCAATGTTTACGTCGGCTCAAAATGCCTTCGATTCTTTTGAAGATGAGAATGATGTGACATCTGTGGTGGTTACAAAGAATATGTTCAAATTATTAAGCAAGATGGATTTGGATTCTACAGACCCTGAGGCGAAAGAATATTTGGCGATGGTAGATAATCTAGATAACATCAAGATTTTCACTACAGAGAATCTGGACGTTGCAAAACGGATGAATGCTTCAGTAGATAAATATGTAACAGGTTCTTCAGGTTTGGGTGAGCTGATGCGGGTAAAAGATGATGGAAAGAACATCAAATTCTACTCTAAAGACGGTAAGAATGAGAATTTTGTTAGTGAACTTTTAATGCATATGAATGGAGAAATAGAAGGAAAACAGATGACCGTGATAATGAGTATCACAGGAAACATAGATCTAAAACAAATCTCTAAACTTACCCAAGAGCTTAATGTTCCAGGTAGTGAGGAGTTGAAGAATATTGATAAGAACAAGAAAAAAGGATAATTATGGTACTGACAAAATATATAATTCCGCTTATTTTGGCTGTACTTGCATTGGCAAGCTGCAGCAATGAAAAATCACTTCAGAAATACTTGGTTGACAAACAAGATGACGACAAATTTCTGAAAGTAGATGTGGCAACGAGTTTGTTGAAGTCTGATGATATTTCATTTTCCGAAGAAGAAAATGAAATACTTGAAACCATTAAGAAGGTTAATGTTGTAGCATATAAAATCCAAGATGGAAATACAGCCGACTATGAAGCTGAAAAAAAGAAGTTAGCCGAAATAGTTAGTCAAGAGAAATACAAAACTTTAATGAAATTTGGTTCTAATAATAAAGGAGCAACATTGAAATACCTAGGAGAAGAAGATGCAATAGATGAGGTAATTGTTTTTGCTAGTGACAGTGAGAAGGGATTTGCAGTATTTAGATTACTTGGAAAGGATATGAGACCAGACCAAATGATTAAATTAATGAATTCAATTGATAATGGTGATCTAGATGTTTCCAAACTATCTGGAATAGGAGATCTATTTGATATGTAATTAGTTGATTATGAAATAAAAAGCCCCTTACGAGGTTTTTTTTGTTCTTTATCGAAAACGAGTTTTTGAAAGTACTTCTTGCCTTCTTTGGCATATAGTTTGAAACTCTTACAACAGATGATATTCTTAAAGCCCTAATTAATTAGATCATTATAAAAAGCCAGAGACCCCTGAAAAGAAAGGGACAGGTTTATATAAAAGGCCTCCGCTTAAGGCGGGCTTTTTATGTCTTGAAGAAAAACTCCCCAGTTAATACAACAAGAAGTAATCGCTCAAAGCTAGAATAAACTCTGATGTTAAAAAACAGGAAAAACCCTGTTTTTTAATACGTGATTTTTAAGTAAGTTTGCGATCAATTACGTTTATGTTGATAAAGAGACAGTTATTACTTTGGATTTCGTGTGATTACTCGTTTTAATTTAGCTTTATTAATTTCAACGCAGTATTGTATTACTGTCCTTGAAAAACTATTGTATTGTCTAAACCATCATTTTTCTTTAAATTTTTTAAATTCTCCAATATGAAAAAATTCGTGTTGTTTTCAGGTATCTTGTTATGCAGTTTTCTAACGTTTGCTCAAAACTCCTATAACTATACCGATCAGGTAAATCAAATGGTGGGGTCTCCTAATTCTCCTGAGGCGCAGGCTTTTGCTAAATATGGTGACATTCCTGTAAATCTCTATGTGGGAGCACCTAAAGTTTCAATTCCTTTATACTCCTTTAATGGTAGAGAAATGAATCTTCCTATTGGACTTACCTATGATATCAATGCCAGAAAGGTTGATGATGTGGCCTCTAATGTTGGTGCAAGTTGGAATTTAAACTTGGGAGGAAGGGTTTCAAGGATGATTAACGGCCTCTCTGATCACTATTTTAATTCAACGGGATTTGCTTATAGTACATTAGAAAATAGCCCAGGGATTACACGTGCTAAATACCTAAGCTATAAAGATAAGTTAATTCAATATGCAAGTGGATACCCCAATGGAATTACATTTACTACTCCAGCGGAGGCGGAGGACTTTTTTGAATTTTTATATGATGTTTCTGAGTCTGAAAGAGATATTTCTCCTGACAAGTACAGCATAAATGCGATGGGGCTTAATGACGAAGTTATTCTAGATGTAGAAAATGCAATGGCATGTATTCCATTAAATAACCCAAATCTTAAAGTATCAAAATTCGCGGTGCTTGACATTGTATATTGGGAGGTTATTGATGCTTCTGGAACCAAATACTATTTTGGTAATTTCGCAACCGAAGACGCCTTTGAAAATACGTTAAGAGAAAATATTGGGGTTGATCCTATTGAAGGTAATTATAGAACTTGGTATCGATCTTCTTGGCTTCTTACAAAAGTAATTTCTCCTAATGGGAAAGATACTTATACTTTTGAGTATGATCAGGTGAGCGAATATTGGGCTGCACCTATAAAAACGAACAACGCACATTTCACAAACTCAAACCCAAATGTACCCCCTCAAGAATACGACCCTGAAAGTCGTTATTATATAGATCAACAGTTTTTGGCTCGTGTAAAACACAATGGCAATACAATTGTCGAAGTAGGACTTGCAGATAGGGATGACTTAGATGTTTCCAACTCGCGAGTTAAATCTCTAACCATAAAGGATCCTTTCAATAGCAATAATATCATCAATCATTTCGAATTTGATAATGACCATTACTTTGGAAATCTAAGTGGATCAATGGAGGAAAAAAGATTGAAGTTAAATAAGATCTTTGTTGCTGGACAAGATTACGATCCTACTGATCCCAATTATGAATTTAAAAAAGAATACTCTTTTGAATACGAAAGCCCAGAGTTAATGCCTTCTCGGACTAGCTTAGATTTTGATCTTCTGGGATTTTTTAACGATAAAGAGAATACCGTACTTTATCCCGAGGTTCAATATGGTACACAGTCAGGTGACATTATGCAAGGTGCTGATAGAACTCATGATTTTGAAAAATCTAAAATAGGAATACTTACAAAGGTTAATTATCCAACAGGAGGTTATTCTACTTTTGAATACGAACCAAACCAAGAGGAGTTCATTCAAGGGTCTACTAGCAATAGGACTGTTGCCACGGCGTCTGTTAAAAACTTTTTTGAATTTAACGACCCCAGTGAATGCGGTGCTTGTTGTGAGGCTCAAGCTCCAACTTCAGGAGAAATAGCGAGTACTGATATAAATTCTTTTGAAATATCAAACAACACCAATAGAACCTATGACATAGCGTTTTCTGTTTATGATAAACAAGGGCCAGATACGAATTATAGAGGATACTTAGTACATTCTGCCCAAAGCAATCCCAATGTAACCTATGAAGATATTTGTAATGATGCTACATTGGCATTATATAGTTTTGATGCTGCCCCAGCATCGGGAGATACAGAAGAAATTTTAGATCAAATCCTTCCTATAGGATTTTACAAGCTTATCGTTGTAAATCTTGATGATGACACTTATGAAGAAGTATGTGCATTACAAGGTTATGATTGTTCTGAAGTAGTTCTTAATATAGAAAGGGAAACATATCACGAAAGTACAGAGATAAAAGAATATCCTGGTATTAGAGTAAAGTCGGTTAGCGAATATGAAGAGGCAGGTAGTATTGCTACTAAAAAGAGTTTTAAATATGAGGGGTTAACAGAAAACTATATCCCTAAATTGTATTATGCGCAAAATATTAATTACTTAGATTCAAATAATCAGGAAACAGGTGGGTTAGTGCATCATCGTGTCTCAAAACCAATAATGGGGAGTAACCCATACATCACCTATGATAAGGTTACAGAATCTAGGGTTAACCCCAATAGTGATGCAGCAAATTTTGGATATACAACCTACGAATTTTACAATGATCCAGAAGAGTTAAGTGGTACTGTTCCTAACTGGTTACCTCCTTATGGAAACGATTTTCATATGAATATCAAGAAAGGAACTATTAAAAATCAAAGGATTTTTGATGTAAACGATAATCTGTTACGCACCTCCGAAAGTATTATCGAGCCTGACCCTAGTGGAAATCAAACCTTCAAAAGTATATCAACCACCGATTGGGCATATAACAACGTGCGCTTTGTGATGCTGTATTGGCAAAGTGGCCTAGTACATTTTTCACTGGCCACAGGACATATGGGAGGGGTTAACGGAAATGAATTAGTTGCCCCGCCTTGTAATACCAATAATGGGTGTATTGATGTTCTTGAACAGAACGTCAATTCAAGAGTCATTCCATATGTGAATTATACCTATACGCAATATCCTATTACTGCTCAAGGGACATCTAAACAATACCTCAATGGGCTAGAAACTAGCACAACTACTAAAACTAATTTCGCTCCAGAACGCGGATATTTTACAAGAAGTACAGAGAGTGGAACCAGTGAAAATGATAAAACAATTCTTAGAGAATACACTTATCCTCAAGACGTTCCCAATGAGTCTCATATGACCAATCTTATTGCCGAAGGTCGTATTGCGAGTCCAGTTGAAGTGAAAACATATCAAAAAGAAGGAACCGATCCTCCAGAACTTTTGAATTACCAAAAGACATTTTATGGTAGTTTTAATGGGAAAATTTTTCCTCATTATATGCAATCGGCTAAAATGAATGAGTCGCTACAAACAGACGTAATTTTTAAGGATTATGAAGATGGAAATTTAGTAGAGGTCTCCAAATCAGGTGATGTACCAACACTTTATGTTTGGGGCTATAACAATCAGTTTCCTGTGGCTAGGATAGAACACAACGTGCCTTATAGTAGTTTGGATTCAAACCTCCTCGGAGAGATTAATTCTGCAACCGATGAAGCCACCTTACAAAGTAAATTACAAACATTAAGAGGCTTATCCGTTCTAAGCGGCGCACTTATCACCACATACACCTATAAACCTCATATAGGGATTAGTACCATAACTGATCCCCGAGGAGATATTATCTCTTTTCATTACGATGAACTTAATCGTCTAGAATATGTTAAGGATAAGGATGGAAATCGCTTAAGTGAGACAGAGTATAACTATAGAATTAATTACTAAAACCACGAAGAAGATGAAAAAGTTAGTATATATCACACTGGCACTTTTAGTTTCCTCTTTTGTAGTGGAAGCTCAGACCCTTACCGAGAATTACGTGAAAACAACAGCCTATCAGGTTGAAACCACGGATGGAATTGTAATGGACGACCAAAAAATAGAAAACGTTACTTACTATGATGGCCTAGGTCGTCCTGAACAAAGCGTGGTTCAACGTGCAGGAGGAAATCGGGAAGATTTAATCACCCCTGTTTATTATGATGCCATTGGAAGAACTCCTAAAAGTTGGTTACCGTTGGCAGTAACCAATAATCCCGATGGAGAATTCTATACAACTACTACCGGCCCTGGCGTACAGCAGGAAATCAAAGATTTCTATCGAAATAAATTTCCTGATGATTTTTATCAGGGTTCGGGTTTCATACCAGACTATGACAATCCTTATAGCCAGCAGGTATTAGAAGCCTCTCCTTTGAGTAGAGTTCAAAAACAAGCCGCTCCTGGTTTTGATTGGCATGCTACTTACAGTAATCACAGTGTTGAATTTGAATACCAAACCAATATAGCTAGTGAGGTTTATAAATTTTCTGTTGCCTTTCTAGATGATGATTATACTCCAGAATTGAAATACGACGGTTACTTTGAAGCTGGACAACTTTTTAAAAGTGTAATAAAGGATGAAAATTGGACGAGTACTGACGGGATTTATGGCATTTCCTATCAGTTTACAAACAAGTTGGGCCAGACAGTATTAAAACGTAAATCCGTTGCAGATCCAAATAGAGGAACTCAAGACCCTAATTTTCACGATACCTACTATATCTATGATGATCTTGGAAATCTTACTTACGTCCTCTCGCCAGAGGGTTCTAATAAAATTGTGGTAAGTGGTGCTTTGGCAAATAATCATCAAGATATTCTTAATGATCTTTGCTATCAATACAAGTACGACTATAAAAATCGTTTAACGGATAAACATATTCCGGGAAGAGATGGTTGGGATGTCATTTTATATGATAAACTAGACCGCCCTGTATTAACGCAAGACCCCAATATGAAGGAAAATGGTAAGAGGTGGGTATTTATAAAATACGATGTACTTGGTCGAGTAGCCTATACTGGTATTTTGGTCAATTATACGAGAACATTATTGTCAAACACGCTCAAGACTAGTTCGCTTCCCTTTTATGAAACGCAAAGAAATACACCATTCACCGCCCCCGATGGCACGGTGATGTACTATGGAAATGATGCTTTTCCTCAAAGTGATATCGAAATTCACACCATAAAATATTACAGTGATTATGTTGATTATTCAGGAGTAGCACTACCTACTTCTGTCCTTGGACAACTCGTCACAATAAATACTTTAGGATTGCCGACTGTTTCCAAGGTACGAGTTTTGGATGTTAACCCTGTTCAATGGACTACCTCCCTTATCGCTTATGATGATGAAGGTAGAAGGATTTATGCTGAATCAAGAAATAGTTATTTAAATAGTAGGGATATTGTAAAAACAAAGTTAGATTTTACTGGAAAAGTTCTGGAAAATGAAACGCAACATTTTAAAGATGGAAACCCCGCCATTATTACTAAAAATTACTTCCAATACGACCATATGGGAAGATTGCTTTCACATAAACAAAAAATAGCAAATGAGCCAGTTCAACTAATTGCAAATAATCATTATGATGAACTGGGTCAGCTCACTCAAAAGAATGTAGGTGGAACTACAATGCTTTCGGGTTATACCGATTTGGAAGATGTGGATATTTCTAGCGATGGCACTATAACTAAAATTTCTAATGCTTCATCTTGGCCAGCCAAAGCAAAAACAAAGGGAGTAATTCCCAGTGATTTTGATGGAGGTATTGATTTGATCGTTTCTCAAAATGACAAAGATGTACGTATAGGACTTGTGGAATCTGCTAACAATTCTTCCACAAATGATTATTATGATTATGGTATTTTTCTCTCCTCAAATAACAACTATTATTATATCGTTGGAGGCACTACATATTCTGGCACAGGTCTTCCTTATGTAGCTGGTGATCTTTTTCGAGTAGAGCGAGCGGGTAACAATATAAAATTCTATCATAATAATGACCCTGCATTTCACGTGATTTCTAATATTACTCAAGAGCAAAGGGACGCCCCACTAATAGGCAAAGTGTCTTTTAATGGTGCTCCAGGAAGTGTTTCTAATCTCAATCTTTTTGGATCACTCATTGATAAAACATTGCAAGCCATTAATTACAAATACAACGTTCGTGGTTGGCTTACTGATATTAATGATATTGAAAACAATGGAAGTTTAAAGGCTTTAGATAAGTACAGTGACCTTTTTGATTTTAGAATTAATTACAATAAGGTAGAAGGTA
>MAAC01000680.1_pt1 | contig 24189 bp, 18 predicted proteins | sample 1115981 | NCBI WGS metagenome assembly MAAC01 (sample SAMN04961126, study PRJNA320927) | seawater metagenome | isolation source: sample BD02T64 sea water enriched with oil for 64 days | place: USA:Gulf of Mexico | collected 2013-07-27
ATCATGCCTGTTACCGATTCATTCATAAACATGATGTTGTAATCTTTATCTGCCATCATCACGCTGGTACTACAAACTTCTAAGGCATTTTTCACTGCCAAGGACTCGTTAGCAATACGCTCTTCCTCTCGCTCCTTCGCCAGAATTGCGGTGAGGTCTTTCCACTCCACTACCGTATTAATACGTTCGCCATTGCCATCAAGTACCGGGGTGGCGATAATTTCAATCGTTAAAGCACCCACTTCAATACTTGTTTGATACGTACTGGTTAACTTATCCAACATACCCCGTTGATGCGATGGATCTTTATGGAACACATCAATATTGGTGCCTATTAACGTACTGGCATTAAAGTTGGGGAGAACTTCTTTCACTTCTTTTTCGATACCAGACATCATGTCTGTTACAGCAGCGTTCATAAACATGATGTTATAATCTTTATCCGCCATCATCACATTGGTGGTACATACCTCTAGCGCATTTTTGATTGCCATCGCTTCATTATCAACTTCTCTCCTGGCAATCAAATTATCTCGCATCTTCGCCATTGATAGCAAAACGCCGGTGGCAGCTTGACTATCAATGTCCATTTCCAAGTTACCCTCAGCGATACCCTCAGCGACACTTTCAAGCTCACTAGGGTCACCGCCAAGTTGTGTCATCACAGACCGAGTCAACAAAAAGGTCACAAAAGCACCAATAATTAATGCTGCCAATGCCCCAAACACTGTAACTTGTGAGGTTGTATCGGCAGTCGCCTGCTGCTCTGCATTTCGAACCACAATTAAACCCGATTCTGCGGCAACAAATTCATCCAACACGCCCCGCATCTCATCCATGTATTTTTTGCCAATACCTTTTTCTATAAACGCTGTCACATCACCAATGGTCCGCGACACTTTGTTCATTTCTCTTCGTGCCGCAATTTCAGGTTCCGCTGCTAGTTCTCTCCAACTCTTTGCGAGATCTATAGCCTCTTTTAAATCGCGCTCTGCTACACCATCAATCAATTCATACAAGCGATCGCTGTGTGTTTTAAAAGAAGCCACGCCATTAATATAAGGTTCAAGTGAGGCCTCTTTGCCTGATAATAAAAAGCCGCGCTGCCCAGTTTCCTGGTTAATCATATCCATCAGCAGCAGAGTCACTAACGTTTTTGCCTCATCACTGCTGGACTTAGCCACCTCGCGCTCCAAATTAGCTAACGAAGCACGAAAGCCGTCAAATTTTTCTTTTCCGATACCTCGTGCCGATACAGTAGCAAAAGTATTCGCTGCATCAGCCCCCTCACTAACTTCCCGCCGAAACTCCATCGCAACGGACACATGTCGGCTTAACCATTTATTTTCCAGTAATTCTACTTTGCTTAGCCTGGCAACTTGCTCAGCATTATCGGAGACTTTTTCTTTGGCTTGTGCCATTAGTTCCTTGAAATCTTTTTTACCTACTGTGTAGGGTTCTAAAAACTCGTCCTTTCCCGACACAAGAAAGCCTCGTAAACCCGTCTCCATATTAACTAAAGAGGTGCCAATCCCCTTACCAAGATCAATCGCTTCGTAGGTATGGTTCACCCATTTACTCGTCTGTATTAATGTACTTAAGCTCGAATATACAACAGAGGAAATCACAACAATCAATACGAGGGGAATTGAAAATCCAAGCACCAACTTCCATTTTAACTGCAAGTTTTCAAGCATCTTCATTGTAGTTTCCTCGCTGAGCATTGTTATAGGTGACTAACATAATAACTTTCATAAAATCCCTCTCCATTAAGACCTTTTCGCCGTGCCTTTATTGCACGCAAAGGTCAATGGCAAATATTGATATCGGTTGAACATGTAAATAGTGCGAGTGAATTACCTCGTACTTTTGAGCGTAGATCAGAATGAGAAAGTCTCTAGCTTTACAAGAGAAAAAAGGGTTTATTTTTTTGGCCACCTTTCCCCACAAAAAACAATGATATAGCACCTTTTCGTGATAACAAACGCCGCTGTTTGTACCCGAACAAATCAATCATTACGGCACGGTTAGTCCCCGTGGGAAATAAAAACATCAAGTAATTTAAACGTTTAACAACCTTCTAGGCTGAGACTCCTGATTTATAGACCTATAAATAAATGCATTTTTTTCGATCAAAACATCTCAACTTGTGATTTTTATTTGCGCTGAGTAGGTTTACAGAAAGAATAATCTGCACTATCACTGACTTAGGAGGTTTTTTGACATAACGCCACTTCTCCATATTGTTGGTCCTACCTCTACGGCATGCAGTAATTACACTGTATATGGATGGAATTTGGCAACTCATAGCCGTTATTACGGCCCATGGAGTTTTACCCAATGATTCGATTTGCAAAACCTGCTTTCTATGTAGTTACCGGCGCCATGTTACTAAATCAACCCGCCAATGCCTTTGACCTTGGCCTATATGGTGTGGGGCATTTATCTCTCGACCGCGTCGACGACGGTCTCGACTCTAGCACCCATTTAACCAGCAGCTCATCACGTCTAGGCTTCCGAGGCGAGCACAAACTAAAGTCTGATTTAACCGTGATTTTTCAATACGAAAGTGGCGTAGACTTGACCGCTCAAGGTGAAAATGACGGCAACGGTGGCGCAGATTCCGCAGGCCAAATATTCACTAAAGGGCGCCCTTCATTTGTCGGCCTCAAGGGCGGCTTCGGCCAGGCTTTGATCGGTCATATGCCAGCGCTTGATCAATGGGCCAACGATTACAATCTTTTCGCTGACCAGGTCGGTGACTTGGGTAATTTATGGGAAGGCTCAGGGGTTCCTGGTCGATTAGACAACATCATCCAGTATACAAGCCCCAATATGAGTGGCTTTGACCTAGCGGTTTCTTACATGCCAGAAGAGGAAACCGATGATACTGACAATATAATACTTAAAGGCAACTACGCTCGAAAGTTTAACGATAGCAGCTTAAAGGTAGGTCTCGCTCACGCAAGTATTGGACAAGGAAAAGGGGCTGAGGAGCACACAGCTCAAGCGTTGACGGTAGGTTATTACTGTGGGCGTTTTAGTATTGGTGGCGGTTACCAACGAGAATCCGACATCATGGGGGTTTCAGGTGATGATCGCGACAGCTTCAGCGTGGGTGGAAGTATGAAAATCACCGACAATGGCACGATCAAATTACAACTAGCCACCAGTGATGGTGATGCAGACGATAGCGAGGCGACGCTCATGGCGATTGGTTATGACCATGCCTTAGATGATCAAACCACCTTATATATGGCTTATGCACGGGTGAGTAATGATCGCAATGTAAGCTTCAGTGCCAATGGCAAAGGCCATGGTGATAAGGTAATACCACTTGCTGGGGATGACCCTAACGCCTTCTCTTTTGGTATTGTCTACAAATTTGATGCAAGCTTACTGTGAAGGGCTAACTGTTAAGCTCAAAAACACGTGTAACCATAGAAGATATGAGGAGGGGTATCTTTCTCATATCTTCTATTTGTTTCCCTTATGGTTCGTCAGGAAATTCTTCTTCCTTTTCAAGGAAGTCTTCACGGTTAATATTCATCGCCAGCAATACGTTACTAGCAACATAAATAGATGAATAGGTTCCGATGACAACCCCTACCAATAAGGCAACAGCAAACCCATGAATTAACTCTCCCCCTAGTACTGCCAGTGATGTTAATACCAACAAGGTAGTTAATGAGGTAATAATGGTACGGCCCAAGGTTTGGTTCAGTGATATGTTAATAATCTCAACACCATCACCCTCACGCAGCTTACGAAAATTCTCTCGTATCCGATCAGCAACAACGATAGTATCGTTCAAAGAGTAACCAATCACTGCCAAAACTGCCGCTAACACCGTTAAATCAAATGTAAGCTGAAAAACAGAGAAGAACCCTATCACTATTACAACATCATGAAATAGTGCAGCTACCGCGCCTAGGGCAAACTTAAGTTGGAATCGCAATGTTACGTATATCAGCATTAAACCCAATGCAAAAATCATTGCAGAGCCACTTTGATCTCGTAACTCTTCGCCAACTTGCGGACCAACAAACTCAACACGTTTTAGAGTAAGGGTGTCATCAACGCTTTCTAGAACCCCTTTAACCTGTTCACCGACCTCTGCTTTATCTTTACCTTCACGGGGTGGTATACGTACTAAGACCTCCGTTGGTTTGCCAAAAAGCTGTACGGTTGCATCGGCAAAATCATTATCTTTTAGCATCGCACGAATTTTGATCAAATCCGCTGGGGTTTCATACCCCACCTCAACCTGAGTCCCGCCGGTAAAATCCAACCCAAAATTCAGGCCTTGTGTAACCAAGGAACCGATAGAAACCAACAACAACAGCACCGAAAAAATAGCGGCGATAGTGCGTTTACCCATAAAATCTAAATGTTTGTTCATAATTATCTCTTTCCTTACAGGCTCAGTTTCTTTTGCGAGTTACCGCCATAGAACAAGTTAATTAACGCTCGTGTTCCCACAATGGCAGTAAACATCGACGTTATAATTCCGATTGATAAGGTTACGGAGAACCCTTTCACCGGGCCTGAACCGAAAATAAACAGAATGAGAGCCACCAATAAGGTCGTGATGTTCGCATCCAGAATGGTGATAAATGCTCGATCAAAACCACCGTGGATTGCTGTTTGATTTGAGACACCTGCTGCTAATTCTTCTTTAATTCGAGAGAAAATCAATACGTTTGCATCCACCGCCATACCAACCGTTAATACGATACCGGCCATACCTGGTAGAGATAATGTTGCACCAGGAATTAATGACATTATGGCAATCAAAAGAAGCAAGTTAACGGTTAACGCTATATTGGCAAATATGCCAAATACTTTGTAATAGGCAATCATAAATACCATCACAATAGCAAAACCAATCACCAGAGAGCTTAAACCCGCTTTAATATTCTCTTCACCAAGGCTTGGGCCTACTGTTCGCTCTTCTACAAAGTACATCGGAGCGGCTAGAGCACCAGCTCTTAACAATAGAGAAAGTTCAGAGGCTTCTGCCGGGCTATCAAGGCCGGTGATTCGGAAGCTGTTACCAAGGGCACTTTGGATGGTGGCGACATTGATAACCTCATAGGTTGTTTTCATTTTGGTCTTAACAACTTTTTTACCTTCCACAACCTCGGTAACTTCTTCAGGTGTTAACTCAATAAATACAACCGCCATGCGATCTTTAATGTGCTTTTGTGTCGTTTTATGCATTAAACGACCACCACGACTATCTAGATCGATGTTTACCTGAGGGCGACCATTTTCATCATAATTGGATTGAGCACCAACAACACGGTCGCCGGTAACAATAACCTTTTTCTTCAGCAATACATCACCACCATCTTTTAGCGGTAAATATTCGGAACCTGCTGGTGGTCGAGAGCCGGTAAAGTTTGGATGCTCCCAATCAACTAAACGAAACTCTAGATTTGCCGCTCGGCCAATAACACGTTTAGCCGCAGCCGCATCTTGAATACCCGGTATTTGAATAACTATACGGGTCGCACCTTGACGCTGCACAACAGGCTCAGCAACACCTAGCATATTCACTCGATTTCGAATGCTCGTTAAGTTTTGTGAGATTGCGTAATCTTGAATATCCTTTTTAGCCTGATCGGTCAGTGTTAACTGAACATTAAAATCAACACCCTCTTCATTTGTTTCAACAAGAAACTCACGGAATTCTTTCTTCAGCACAGAACTGGCACTGCCTTGTAACTCTTCTGTTTTAAAGCTGATAGAGACACTTTCTAAGGTTTTTTGAACACGCTTATAACGGACATCCTCTTCTCGCAAGCGATCCTTAATTTGTGCAACGGTATCGGTCATACGTTTATTCAACGCAGTATCCATATCTACTTGCATTAAGAAGTGAACACCTCCACGTAAATCAAGACCCAGCTTCATCGGGCTTGCTCCGAGATTCGCCAACCATTCCGGTGTTGTAGGAGCAAGATTTAATGCAACGACAAAGTTCTTTTTGCCCAGCGCTGCAGCGACAACGTCTTTTGCCTTTAACTGGGTTTCTGCATCAGCAAAGCGAATCAATCCCGACTTGGGTAATTGGGGCAATAATTCCGCTGATTTAAAGGCTATCCCTGCTTTATTAAGGGCTTCTTTAGCACGATCTACGGCCAATATATCCACTTTAATCGATGCAGATGAGCCAGATATTTGTACTGCGTGGTCATCAGGGTATAAGTTGGGCAACGAATAGATGGCCCCAACGGTGACAACCACTAACAATAAGAGGTTTTTCCAAAGTGGATACTTGTTCAGCATGACGTAACCTTAAAGATGATGCCTTAACGAGACTATGGGTGAGTATAAAAATACACATATAAAAAGGGCGCCATCTGGCGCCCTTTTTATATTGTTAGATATTTTTTATGGTGCCTTTAGGCAATGTTGCGGTAATCGCTTGTTTTTGAAAGCGAATTTCCGTGTTGTTAGCAACTTCACATACAACAAAGTCATCAGCGACTTTAGTAACTTTACCTAGCATTCCGCCAGAGATCACCACCTCATCACCTTTCCCGATAGCGCCCATTAACTCTTTTTGCTCTTTATTACGCTTACTTTGTGGGCGCCATAAAAAGAAATAAAACACTACTGCAAACAAGATTAACGGCAAAAACATGCCAAAGGGATCTTGTGTTGCTAAGCCAGCAGGCTCTGCTATTGCGTCTGAAATAAAGAAACTCATACTTACCTCTGTTTATTAAGCTATAAAAACCATTTAACCGACTACCGCATCGATCTCAAAATCTTGCTATTAGGAAAACACCCTAATCTACTACAACTCAGGAACATCCATCCCAAGCTGGCCATAAAACTCTTCCACAAAGGCCGACAATGTACCCTGTTCAATGGCTCCACGCAATCCAGACATTAACGTCTGATAATAACGAAGGTTATGAATAGTATTTAATTGTGCGCCAAGTATCTCTTTACAACGGTCTAGGTGATGTAAATAAGACCGACTAAAGTTTTTACAAGTGTGGCAATCACAATTTTTATCCAATGGGCCAGTATCTGTCTTATTGACCGCATTGCGAATCTTCACCACTCCCTCAGATGTAAATAGGTGGCCATTTCGTGCATTACGGGTCGGCATCACACAATCAAACATATCGATACCACGCCGAACCGCTTCTACGATATCCTCTGGTTTGCCCACCCCCATCAAATACCGTGGTTTTTCCTTTGGCATATGAGGACTCAAATAATCCAACACAGCCATCATTTCTTCTTTTGGTTCACCAACTGATAACCCACCAATGGCATAACCATCAAAACCTATATCAGTAAGCCCTTCGATGGACTCAACCCGCAGATCTTCATACATCCCCCCCTGAACAATACCAAACAGCGCATTAGGGTTATCTCCATGGGCGACCTTACTACGTTTAGCCCAACGCATGGACAGCTCCATGGAGTCTCTTGCTTCTTTTTCAGTCGCGGGAAATGGCGTACATTCATCAAATATCATCACAATATCTGAACCTAAATCTCTCTGCACCTGCATTGACGACTCTGGATTTAAAGTGACTTTATCGCCATTAATGGGGGAGCGAAACTCGACACCTTCTTCGGTGATTTTTCGCATCTTTCCCAAGCTAAAGACCTGAAAACCACCGGAATCAGTAAGGATAGGACCTTGCCATCCCATAAAGTCGTGCAAATCACCGTGCTGCTTAATCACTTCCGTCCCAGGGCGCAACATCAAGTGAAAGGTATTGCCTAGAACAATCTGCGCACCAATTTCTTCAATCTCTCTTGGCGCCATTCCTTTAACCGTGCCATAGGTACCCACAGGCATAAATGCAGGCGTTTCTACTACTCCACGGTCAAAAACCAAACGACCTCGACGGGCTAAACCGTCTTCGGCAAACTTCTCAAACTTCATTGGGTGTCTCCAGTAAGCGCGCTGTCCGCAGACTTATCGCTAATAAATGCATCGCCGATAAACATCGCGTCACCATAGCTGAAAAAACGGTAGCGCTCTGCAACGGCATGTTCGTACGCTGACAACACTGACTCTCGCCCTGCTAACGCACTGATTAACATAATCAAAGTGGATTCTGGCAGATGGAAGTTTGTCAATAACCCATCAATTACCTGAAAGGTATAACCAGGAAAAATAAATATATTCGTATCACCTCGATAAGGGGCAATAAGCTCGGTTGCTTTTGTAGCATTCATTGCTGCACTACTTGCTGCACTCTCGAGGCATCGCACACTGGTTGTACCCACAGCAATAACTCGACCGCCTCTCGCTTTCGTATCACGAACTTGCTGTGCAACCTGCTCTGTCACCTCAAGCCACTCAGAATGCATCTCGTGATCACGAATATTATCGGCTTTCACTGGCTGAAAGGTTCCCGCCCCGACATGCAAGGTCACAAAAGCACTCTCAACACCTTTCTCCGCTAATCTCGCTAATATCGCGTCATCAAAATGCAGCCCTGCCGTTGGAGCAGCAACCGCCCCAGGTTCTTTGGCATACACCGTTTGATAGCGGTTGGCATCACTCAGCTCATCCGCACGGTCAATGTAGGGAGGTAACGGCATATGACCAACACTTTCAAGCAATTCCAGCAAGCTACCGAACGAGCCTGGCCGTAACGATAAGTGAAACAACGCGCCCTCTCGACCAACCATATCCATCTCAGCCGCCAGTTCACCCTCGTTCCCAAGAATTTCTACAACACTACCGGCTTTAGGCGAACGACTGGATCTAATGTGAGCAAGACAGCTTTGATCATCGAGTAGACGCTCAATCAACACTTCTAACTTGCCCCCACTAGGCTTTCGACCAAACATTCTAGCGGGAATAACTTTGGTATTATTAAAGACCAACAAGTCACCGGGTCTCAGGTAGTGCTCGATATCCAAAAACTGCTGATCACTCACCACTCCACTTTGCTTATCCAGCACCAACAACCGGCTACCGCTGCGAGCCTGAGCGGGGTAACGAGCAATAAGCTCATCGGGAAGTTGATAGGAAAAATCCGTGCGTTTCATGATGTAAACCTTGTGCATAATTGGCGGGCAATTATACAGGTTCACGGGCTTAAGCTGAATGTATTTAGCAGAAGAATTCATTGCCCATTTATATCTGACTCCTTACCAACGACAAATATCCTAAACTCTTGTTGACCAAAAGATTTTCGCTGATATAATCCACGCCCTCTAGAGAAATTTCTTTTCTCTACGATAAAGTTGGGCCAGTGTGGTGAAATTGGTATACACGACGGATTCAAAATCCGTTGCAGCAATGCGTGGCGGTTCGAGTCCGCCCACTGGTACCACTAACTTTATGCAAGCGAATCTCCCGACTATGAAAACATCCTACCTTGAAAACCCTTCGGCTGGTTTTATACCTCGTATTGCAGCGATGGGTTACGATACTCTGATGTTGTTTGCTATTTGGATGTTAATTGCCGCCATTCACGCCGCTGTACTTGGCGAACCCGGCCAAGGCGACGCCAATCGATTACAATTCACCCTATTCCCTGCCATTGTTTGCAGCACCTTTTTATTCTATTTTTGGTTTTGGACTCATGGAGGTCAAACCTTAGGCATGAGAGCTTGGCGAATCAAGGTGGTACATGAAAACCTAGATGGCTCACCTGTCAAACTGTCTCAATGTGTCATCAGAATGGGGGTTGGCAGCCTTTCGTTTTTCTGTTTTTTACTGGGGTACCTTTGGGTATACCTAAACAGCAATAACGACAGCTGGCATGACACGGCATCCAAAACGCGAACCATACGTCTGCCAAAAGCTAACGGACTCTACTAACCCTGCCCCAAAGAGCTAAACCTACGTCAGTATCACGCCCTTTTCAACATAGTCACGCCAAACACCAAACACACCAAAATAGGTATTATTGCGGCCAATAATGGTGAGGCGTGAAACACCACGCTGACATTTCCCAAAATATCTTGAATATAGTTAAACGACAACCCTGTCACTATCCCAGCAGTTATTCTCTGCCCTAATGTCACGGAACGTAGCGGCCCAAAAATAAACGATACCGCAATAAATACCATGACGACTGTCGCAAGCGGTTGAAACACCTTTTTCCAAAAAGCAAAGTAATAAGGCGCACTATCGATACCCTGTTGCGACAAATAGCTCGAGTACTCATACAGCCCGGTAATAGATAAATAGTCTGGGCGTAACACAATGGTAGATAACATGTCAGGAGTAATCGATGTCTCCCACTTAATTGTGGTGCTCTCAACTTGTTGCGTTTCCTTATCTGACAAGATAGTCCTCTTCACCTCCTGTAATACCCAGTGATCGCCTTGAAAAATGGCTTTTTCAGAAAAATCAGACGCTATCAACTTGCCGGATGTGTCGTAATCAAAACGTGCTATACCAAACATCACGCCATTGGGCTGAATGGCCATTACGTGTATAAATTGATCCCCTTCTCGATACCAAGAACCATGCCGCGCACTGAGTGCTTTGCCTCCATTTTGCTTCATAGCACGCTCACTTTGAGCAAACTGTTCCATCTGTGGCACCACAAATTGCGCCATCAATAACCCAACAACAACAATGAGAATAAGAGGCTTGGTGGCGTACATGACAATACGAGGCACAGAAATACCTGATGCTCGCATTACGGTTAATTCACTATTACTTGCTAACGCACCTAATCCCACCAAGCAACCAATCAATGCACATACGGGTATCAGTAAATATAGACGGCGGGGAATCGTGTAAAGCGTGTAAATTAGCGCCTGCTTTGTTTGGTAGTCATTCTCCAAACGGTCTAGCTCTGCGATGAAGCCAAAAACAACATCAAGGCCTCCCACCACTAGAAATACTGCAAGCACAGAAAACAACACCGTTTTACCTACATAGACATCCAATAATTTCATGAGGCTTCCTGCTTAAGAGGTTCCCGTGAGACAGGAGCCGTTTCTTCTTTGCGTATTTTAAGCTTTAATGTTGGCCAATAATTCAGTACTACACCCAGTAGTAAAAATGGTAGATGCACCCACATAATGCCAAATGCTGCGGGTATTCTTCCTTGCGCCAGCGCATCTTTGGCAACCATAAGCACTGCCACGTAGCTCAAGTGCAGCATAATGGAGGGTAATAGTTTCAAATACCTACCTTGCCTTGGATTTACTTTACTAAGAGGAACTGCCATTAACACAACGATAGGCACTAACAACGCCAATGATATACGCCACTGTAATTCAGCCTTTGCTCCAACTCGCTCATCACCCCACAAGGATACCGAGGACAAGGTGTTAAACGCCTCGCCAATTTTCACTGGTTCAGGGTCTTTAATTTTAATTTCATAACGTTGGAAGGATGCCCTTGTGAAATCCGCCTGCCCCGGCATACCCTCATCTCGATACCCGTTTTCAAGCACTAGGTAGCGAGCACCGGAGATTGGATCTGCGCGATATCTTGCGGAGGCTGCCCGCACAAGGGATAGCTTATTGGGGTTAGTCTTATTTTGCGTCACAATAAAAACAGTCTCCATACTATCCTCACCGGTGATCGCCTCTATATACGTCACCATATCCCCCTTCTTGGTTGAATGGAAACGCCCCGCCGTTAAGGCATCAAGGCCTGACTTGCTCTTTTGTTCTTCCACCAGTAGCTCTGACTTCATTGCCCCCTGAGGCGCTAAATATAAACTAATCACGCCAATAAACAGCGCCATCATAAACGCTGGAAACATGGTCAATGCCGTTAATCGAGCAGTGCCCATGCCGCTGCTCTCAAGCACTACCATCTCATTTTCCAGATACATCCGCCCGTAACACAGCATTACTCCGAGAAATAACCCTAATGGCAAAATCAATTCCAGCATTCCAGGCATACGATAAGCTAATACCAAGAATACAGCCTCACTGCTCAGCTTTCCTGAAGCTGCCGCGGTGAGAAAGCGCACAAATTGTCCACATACAATAATAATCACCAACACACTGCTAACCGCAATAGTGGTAAATAACAGCTGACGTGATAAATACCGGTAAATAATCAAAACATCACACCCTGTAACTCACTAGACAATACGCCTAACAAAGAGATTCCTAATAGCCTTACCACAAAATGCACCCACAAAAACTAAACAAGTTCTTCATTTATCGTTACACTCTCTGCATTAGGCTCAAGATCAGCGCACCATTGGGAAATAAGCCTACCATTACAATCTAGTTCACATTAAAAATCCCGTTAACAACCACCTGCGTCGTTGGGGGATTATCTAATAAACACATTCATTTGTCTTGCGGAGAAAATACATGGAATTTCTAGCGAAATCAGCGCAACCTGAAAAACATAAAAGCGGCTGTCTTGCCGTCACCATTTTTGAAGGCGGTGCGCTCTCTGTTGCGGCTCAAAAGGTTGATGAAGCCACCGACGGGGGCATCTCAAAAACCCTTAAATTGGGGGATTTCACAGGCGCATCTGGCCAATCAACCTTGCTACTGGCACCTTCCGGTATTCAAGCGCAACGTTTATTGCTGATTGGCTTGGGCAAACTCCCGATAGCCGCAAAATCATTTCGAAGCAGTATCAGCTCAGCCCTTACAAAGGCTGCAGCATCTAAAACTAAAGACCTTGCTATTTGTTTCGATGGTGTTGATGTTGCTGGCCAAGATAGTGAATGGATGGTGTCACAAACAGGCGAACTTGCCGCTACGACAACATACGCATTTGATCAGTTCAAAAGTAAAGACAACCAAAAAGCTGTTAACTTAAATAAGGTCACTTTTTTAACTAACGATAAAAAAAGTCAAACCGCTTTATCGATTGCAGCTATCAAGGCCCAGGCAATAGCCAACGGCATGGACACAACCCGAACCCTTGGCAACCTCCCAGGTAACGAGTGCCCCCCAGCTTACCTTGCCAAAGAAGCCAAAAGAATTGCACGCGGCCAAAAGAAACTCAGCATTAACGTTATCGAAGAAAAGGAAATGAAAGAGCTTGGTATGGGCGCTTTGCTTTCGGTCAGTGCTGGTAGTGACCAGCCCGCAAAATTGATCATCATGGAGTACAAAGGCGGAAAGAAAGGTGATGCACCGCATATATTGGTTGGCAAAGGCGTAACATTTGATACCGGTGGCATCTCACTAAAACCCGGTGCAGACATGGATCAGATGAAATTTGATATGTGTGGAGCTGCTAGCGTGCTTGGTACAATGCAAGCAGTGGTGGAAATGGACTTACCACTAAATGTTATTGGTGTTGTTACTTCTGCTGAAAACATGCCCAGCGGTGGCGCCACTCGCCCCGGCGATATCGTGACCACAATGGCCGGGTTAACCGTAGAAGTGCTGAATACGGACGCAGAAGGTCGATTGGTGTTATGTGATGCATTAACGTACGTGAAACGATTTAAACCCGCTTCGGTTATTGATATCGCAACTCTCACTGGCGCTTGCTTGGTAGCGCTAGGTAATCACACCTCCGGTATGCTCGGCAACAATGACGATGTGATGGATAATCTACGCTTTGCTGCAGACAGCACCCAAGATGCCGTATGGCAATTACCCATGGGTGAAGAATACATGCGTCAATTGGACAGTCCATTTGCAGACATGGGCAACATCGGTGGTCGCAACGCTGGCACCATTACTGCTGCGTGTTTCCTTTCTCGCTTCACCGAAGATTACCCTTGGGCACACTTAGATATTGCAGGTACAGCATGGATTAGCGCCGGACCAAAGAAAGGCGCTACTGGCCGACCAGTACCGCTATTAACGCAATATTTGATTAACCAGGTTTAATTGTTACGCCAGGTCTCACGTTAGCGATATATAGCAAGACTTTACCGGTATTAACATTAAGGTAAGGTCTTGCTATATATCGCTAAACACCCTATTTAACAAAGCACAGCGAATTAAGGCTCTTATGACTCGCGTTGATTTTTACATATTACCGGATAACTACCCCCAGTCTCCGCTCGTCTATGCCAGCCGCCTTATCGAAAAAGTATACCGCCTTGGTCATGGCATTTATGTTCACCTTGCAAATGAGCAAGACACGCAATACCTCAACGAGCAGCTATGGCAATTTGCTCCCGAGAGTTTTGTTCCTCATGAAATAGTAGGGCAAGAAAAATCTGATACCCCCGTGCTGCTAGGTTTTGGCAGCGAACCTCAGCACCACGGCAGCGTTATGATTAACTTGTCGGGCAACATCCCTAACTTTTTTAGTCGCTTCGAACGCGTTGCTGAAATAGTGCCAGGGAATAAAGAAATGCGTACTAAGAGCAGAGAAAACTTTCGATTTTACAAAGAGAGGGGCTATCCTTTACATACCCATAACATCAAAACGCCATAACACTTCACAATAGCATTGAGCCACATAGCATGAGCGACAAGCAAAACGAAAGTGAGCGCCTACTATCAGAATTAGAGTCTCTCAACAACACACTTGATAATGACCCTTTTGATTTGGATTCTGAGCAACAATTAGAAGACCTGCCGGTACTGAAAAGTTTTGTAGAAGACGTGCCAATTCTTAATGAGCGGATAAGTAAAACAGGCCAAGCACAAAGTCCTGCTCCTGTGCCAAAAGAAACCAACACTGCAGACTATCAAGGTGGGGCTAACTCAGAAAATAGTGCTGACCCTCTAGCCATTAGCGACTTTGTTAAGCAACAACGTGCAGCCAGTCTTGCTTCCACAGATAACGCCCAAAGCCCCACAACCCCATATCAATCGGCATCTCCAACGCCTAAAGCAGTCATCGAACCACGTACGCCAAATAATACAAAAGCTACCGCTCTAGAAAGCAACCCCTTTCTGCCTCAGTCTGCTAAAGACCGCATTAGAGACAATCGAGGTGGCTCTGTAAGTAGCAGCGTAACCGGCACCCGAGCCCAAAGTAACAACAGAGTTAGCAATAGTAGCGACGCATCCTCAGAACTTCATGCTTTACTTAGGCAATCAGCGAAAGCAACATTCGATGATGGTCAGGGTTCACCGGAGTATCAACGTTTACGCAAAAAAGCTTCTGCGGTGATCAATGAAATCGTCAAAATACAACTGCCTAGGCTGGAGGCAGAATTGCGAATGCGCCTTGAAGCAGAAGTTGATGCAATGATACGCGAGCAAAACAAAGAATAACCGAGCATTCCCCACCCTCAATCGGTATAATGCCGACCAATTATCAAAAAACATTATCACTGTTGGCGAGCCTTTCGCCAACATCCCTCCCCTATTGAGAATCCGCACAACATACCATTATGGAAAAGACGTTTAACCCAAGTGAAATTGAGACCCGCTGGTATAAAACCTGGGAAGAAAATGGTTACTTTAAGCCTAGCGGTGAAGGTGACTCCTACTGCATTATGATCCCCCCGCCGAATGTTACCGGTCGACTTCACATGGGTCATGCTTTCCAAGATACCATCATGGATACATTGGTGCGTTATCACCGCATGAAGGGGCATAATACTTTATGGCAAGTAGGCTGCGATCATGCAGGGATTGCCACCCAAATGGTGGTTGAACGTCAACTACAAGCTCAAGATATTACTAGACACAGCCTTGGTCGCGAGGCATTCCTTGATAAAGTATGGGAATGGAAAGAAGAATCTGGTGGAATCATTACCCAACAGTTGCGCCGCATGGGTAATAGCATTGACTGGACCCGCGAGCGCTTCACGATGGACGACGGCTTATCGGAAGCAGTAAAGGAAGTTTTTGTTCGTTTACACGAAGAGGACCTTATCTATCGTGGAAAACGTTTAGTGAACTGGGATCCAAAACTGCACACCGCCATATCTGATTTAGAAGTTGAGAACAAGGATGAGAAAGGCAGCCTTTGGCATTTTCGTTACCCATTAGCCAACGGCGAAAAAACTGCCGAAGGCCTAGATTACATTATTGTTGCAACAACTCGACCTGAAACGATGCTGGGAGATAGTGCTGTTGCCGTTAACCCCAAAGACGAACGTTATCAAGCATTGGTTGGGAAAACCGTTTTACTGCCACTGGTTAATCGAGAAATCCCTATCATTGCTGACGATTATGTCGATATGGAGTTTGGTACTGGTTGTGTAAAGATCACTCCTGCCCATGATTTTAACGATTATGAAGTAGGTAAACGTCACAGCTTACCACTTATCAATATTCTTACTGACGAAGCATCCATTCTCGCCACGGCAACCATATACAATATCGACGGCACGGAAAATAACGAGATTGATGGCAGCTTACCCGCAAACTACGCTGGCTTAGATCGATTTGCTGCCCGTAAACAAATCATTGCTGAATTTGATGACAATGGATTACTAGAGAAAATTGACGATCACGGATTAAAAGTGCCTCGTGGTGATCGCTCTGGTGTAGTAATCGAACCTTACCTTACTGACCAGTGGTATGTTCGTGTTGCACCTTTAGCTGAGCCCGCTATAAAAGCGGTAGAAGACGGTGATATTGAATTTGTTCCGAAACAATGGGAAAACACCTATTTCGCGTGGATGAGAGATATTCAAGACTGGTGTATTTCACGTCAACTTTGGTGGGGGCATCGCATCCCAGCTTGGTACGATAGCGACGGTAATGTCTACGTTGGCCGTGATGAGCAGGAAGTTCGCAGCAAACACCAACTTGCAGATGATTTGGTGTTACGCCAAGACGATGACGTATTAGACACCTGGTTCTCGTCTGCATTATGGACATTCTCAACCCTAGGTTGGCCGGAAGAAACACCCGAACTAAAAACCTTCCACTCTACTGATGTATTGGTGACCGGTTTTGACATTATTTTCTTCTGGGTTGCCAGAATGATAATGATGACGCTGAAATTCACAGATGAAGTACCCTTTAAAAAGGTTTACGTTCACGGCTTAGTTCGTGATGCGGAAGGGGAAAAAATGTCGAAATCCAAAGGTAATGTTTTGGACCCTATCGACATCATTGACGGTATTGAATTAGAAGATCTCGTTAATAAGCGTACCGGCGGCATGATGCAGCCTAAAATGGCAACAAAGATCGAGAAACAAACCCGCAAGCATTTTCCTGAAGGTATTTCGTCATACGGTACCGATGCTCTGCGATTTACTTTCTTGTCATTAGCGTCCACTGGTCGTGACATCAAATTTGATACCAGCAGACTTGAAGGTTATCGCAACTTTTGCAATAAAATCTGGAACGCTACACGTTACGTGTTGATGAATACAGAGGATCAAGATAACGGTATCAACGGTGAAAATGTTGAACTCAGCCTTGCAGATCGTTGGATTATTTCTCGTTTACAGCAAACGATTCAAAATGTTAACAAAGCGATTGAAGAGTTCCGTTTCGACCATGCATCACAAGCGCTTTATGAATTCATTTGGAATGAGTATTGTGATTGGTACCTAGAGTTATCAAAACCTATTTTAACCAGCGATGAGTTCAGCGCAGAAGCGAAGCGAGGAACACGGAGAACATTGCTTCAGGTACTGGAAACCACCTTACGCGTTGCACACCCAATGATGCCTTATATCACTGAAGAGATTTGGCAACAAATCGCACCAATGGTTGGCAGAAGTGGCGACAGCATCATGCTAGCCGAACTTCCAGCACCGGCCGAAGAGTCTATCGACGCACAGGCTGAAAGTGATATTGAATGGGTTAAGGGCGTTATCATAGGTATTCGAAATATTCGTGGTGAAATGAATATTTCTCCTGCCAAGCAAATCCCGGTGTTATTAAGTCACGGCGATAACAATGATAAGCAGCGCTTTAACAATAATGCTCAGTTCCTTATCTCTCTTGCTAAGCTAGAAAGCCTTACGTGGCTAAATGCGGGGGAAGAAGCACCAATGTCAGCCACCCAGCTTGTTGGCAATATGGAAGTCCTTGTTCCAATGGCCGGCCTAATTGACAAAGATGCGGAACTCACTCGTCTTAATAAAGAAATGGATAAGCTTAAAATCGATATTGATCGAGCTGAAAAGAAATTAACAAACCCTAAATTTGTTGATAAAGCACCAGCAGAAGTCGTTGATAAAGAGAAACAAAAAGTAGCTGATGCCAAAGCTGCACTTGCAACCTTGGCAGAGCAAGCGAATAAAATTAGCGAACTTTAGCCCTAAACAATAAACCAACAAAGCGAAAGGAGGGTTTACCCTCCTTTTTTATTATGACTAATACTCCTACCGATACAGACACACCCCTAACAACCGATGAGTTTTCTGCCCAACAGTTTTTTTCTGAATGGTGGTTCTCTCTTTTGGTGCTCATTGTTATATTCACTACAGCCTCCTTTGGTGACTCTCTTACCCAGGTACTTTCGCTAAAACGCGACATGATTAACCAGGGGGAGTGGTGGAGAATCATCACTGGCCAGTTTGTTCATTTAACAACAAACCACACCTTATTGAACGCTACAGGTTACATCATCCTTTGTTTTGGATTTCGAAAAGAAGTCACTGCTACAGAGGAAATGATCTCGTTATTTATTGCCGTAATCGGCGTTGGCTTTGGCATTTATTGGTTCAATCCCGAAATGGCATGGTATGCGGGTTTGTCCGGTGCAATATATGGACTATTGGTTAGCAATTCGATGATAGGTATTAAAAAGACACCCTACCTCTCTGCCTTCTTTTTATTCTTTATCATTACTAAGATCGTTTACGAACAATTTTTTGCGCCACCCGACCGAGCAACTGCGGCCCTGATCGGTGGAGAAGTCGCTATCGACAGTCACTTATACGGGGCAATCGTAGGTTTTATTCCCGGGCTATTTTGGACTTGGCGGCGAAGAGAAAAAAGTTAACATTCGACAAGCAACAGTTATTTAGCGGTCTCTAGGAAAACAGCATTCAACAGAGTTCATGTTCCGCTAAAAAACACTGCTCATGTTAACTTTGTAATTGCTCACGAGCATCCGTTAACAACCAATCGCTTTCCCCGCTTTGCTGGGGAACAACCACAGAGGCACCACAGGCAACAGATACGGAAATACAACATACCCCAAGATTTATCGGCTCAGCCTTTAAGCGAGAATTGATTTTCTTAACCAAATGCTCAACTCCACCTTTATCAGTATTGGGCAATACTGCTGCAAATTGTGCAACCTCAAGCCTGGCCAACAAATCTGCTGGGCGAGTAACTAATGAACGCAGTATCTGGCCAATCATTTTTAATGATTCATCGGCAGCCACATAGCCATAGCAGTCTCCAATTGCATCAAACCGCTCAATCGATACCAACAACAAAGCAACCGGGGCTTGATCACGGTAAGCCCTCTCCCACTCTTCTTGTAATCGTTGTGTAAAGCTTACTTGGTTTTTGAGGCCTGTGACTGCGTCAATGGTATTTATCTCTTCCAATTTGTGATTCATTTGTGACAACTCAGCCAACACCTGATGTAATCTTTCCGTTCTCTTTTTGATATTTTTTGCTAGACGCTCATTACTGATTCGCTCCCGATCTAGCGCTAGGCCTTGATCAGCAAGAACCTTTGCTTCTGTATGCTTTATTTGCTGGGCTGCAATCATTTGAATATTTCGTTTTCGATTAAGCTTATCCGCTAGTGCAAAAGAGAGAAGGCTTAACTCAAATACCGCACCAATTTCTATACTATATTCCGTCACAAAAAAGGCAGGGACAAAACCCATGCGATAAAAAACCAGCACACTAACACCAACAATATAAACAAACCAGGCTACAACAAAATACCCAGCTTCCTTTTGCCCGCGTCGCCACGCTAGCAACCCAGAGGTCAATATAAAAACAGATGCAACCAATACAACAATAGAATTACATTGCTGTAAATAGTACGCGTCAATAAACCCACCAAAAAATATCATAACACCCGAGTACAGCACCACTGACATTACCAAATAATACAAAGTACTTTGCAGCTCTTTTAATCGCAAAAATTCAATGACAAATAGTCCTGCAAAAAACATTGTCACGCAGGCAAAAACACCCACAGCTTGATGTTGCCAATAAATCGACGAAGGCCACAAGTATTGAAATGCAAATCCTCTTTCAGCAGATATAAACATTGCGCTAGACAAAGTGAACAACACATAAAACAAGTATCCGAATTCTCGAGTAGCAAGAAACATAAAAAAATTGTATATCGCCATGACAATGAGAAAACCAAAAAACAATCCGTAAGCCAGCTCTGTTTGGACCGAGTGCTGTAACAACTTGGTTTGTTCAATGATAAAAAGCGGCGCACTGATCGAGTAAGGTGTTTGAACCCTGATAAGTACCTCCAAGGATCTTCCTTTTTTCAGCTCCAATGGAAAAAGAAATGATCGGTATGCTAGAGGTCGGCCAGTAAATTCAAAGCGATCACCCGCTTGATATACTTTTTTAACTTCCCCTTTTTCAATAATATATAAATCCAACGCTCTTATTTGAGTATTGTTAATATTAAGGTACCACTGGCGCATATCCGTTTGCGAATCTATCTCAACTAGAAACCAATATGCTGAGCGAGAATAGCCAAAACTAGGCATTCCGTTAGGCACTTCTTGCCATGGTATTGCTAAGCGGTCTTCATATATATCAGAAAACCCCAATTTACCCCCCATGTCCTCGTAAAACTGCAAGGATGAGCTTACATCGACCCTGGTTGACGTGTCGTCCAACAGGACTCTAGAACCAACGGTAGCTCCGGTCACTGGGGCCACCGCCAAGAAGAAAATAGAGCCCAAGATGAGGTTTACGATAACATCGAGCAATGAAGAGTGATTATATCTGCTCTTTTTAATTCTTCTGATGAGTATCACAATATGCCATCACACTATAAAATCCGTTGCTGTTGTTGAGTTGCTTAAATATATTTAAGCACATTCGAGCACAAAACAGTGTAACCACAGACATTCTTTCAAAAACACATAGGATCAAGACAAAATGGAAATCAAACCAGGTATATACACTCATTACAAAGGTAACGAATACGAGGTAATTGACGTTGCTACTCATAGTGAAACCGAAGAGCAGCTTGTTGTTTATAGAACCCTTTACGGTAACTATGATTTATGGGTTAGACCTTTTCATATGTTCACCGAATCAATCACTGTCAACAACCAAGAAGTACCACGTTTCCGTTGGACCCGCAGTGCAAACGGGTAACCTTGTATGTCAATACGGTTGAAAACCCGTTTACGGCAAAAGACTACCTGGAGGGCAAGTCTGGGCAGCCCTCTGCAAGACCTGAAGATATAACTCTGGCAGCTACCGCCCTCATCACCCCTTTATAACGATCAACTTCATCTTGCGTGCAATTAGTATTCGTCAACAAGTTAATCGAGGCACTTTCCATTGACCATATCAACGCATAATGCACTAATGGATCTAGGTGCCGCCCTTCTACTTCATGATACTTATCATCAAACAGTTCAACAATCTGTTTAATAAGTGCCTCCCTATGTTGGGATAGGGGTGAATCTGTACGGCGAGCCTCCTCCGTCATCATCCTAACTAAAGGCCCCAAGCTCGCGTGATAGTCAAAATATAGGTCAACACAGCGCATAACAAATTCCGTTAATGAGCTGGCGTTTTTTCGCTCAGACTTAAAGCGAGCGGTTAACAATTCTGCTGCAAGCTTATAAATACTTTCCAGTACATCAACTTTGTTTTTAAAATACTTATAAAATGTACGTCGAGATATACTTGCTGCTTCTAGCAAATCTTGAACCGTTGTCTCTGTAATGCCTTTACGTGCAAATACACCGATAGCATTAAACAGCACGTCTGACTTTGCGCCCTGACCAGGCAAAGGGAAGTTCAATTCGGTTGTATCATCCCCACGTTCACGTTCCGTCTCTTTTAACAAGGCATCCATAAAATGAGTATCATCGTGACCTCTATCAATAATATTTTGTTCTGAGCTAGGTGTTACATCTTCCATCGTAAGCCTCTGTTAGCGTTATAAACTCATTCAACACTTTATGATGCGATTACCTGCTATACATAATGAGCGGTATATATATAGTATCTGCAATATTCTACGCAAACAAAAAACATATACAACGCGTTTAACCAAGAATTTGTGCTAATTTGGTGGTTGACCTAATGATTATTGTTATAGTTCTGTTAACTGTGAATGATGCACTTGAAGCGTCATTTTTTTAACCTTAAACTCCCAGCTAGATTGGATGAATCGATAATAATAATAACAATAACTACTACCTATGTTAAAAAAGTGGTCACTCACTCCGCTGTCAATCATTGCGCTTACCTTTGTGCTATGTACTCCGGCTCTCTTCGCCGGATACTTTGGCGACGACTACATGCATCACGCATTACTGCAAGAAAGCTCTCCAATACAAAAACCTCAAGACCTTTCTATATTGGGCCTCTTTTCATTCGTAAATGGTGACTCAGCCCGCACTCTTCAGCTGATGGACCTAGGGTTGCTACCATGGTGGACAAACCCGGATCTAAAGTATGCTTTTTGGCGCCCCATATCCGAAATAACACACTGGCTTGACCACAAACTTTGGCCTTCTAGCCCCGAATTAATGCACGCCCAAAATATTGCCTGGTACCTTCTCCTTCTCTATTTAGTCCACGTCCTATTTAAAGTTTCACTGCCAAGCAAGGCATCTGTGCTATCTGCAAGCGCTCCTCTTCTCGCCATGCTCATCTATGGCTTAGATAGTAGTCACGGGTTTACCGTTTCTTGGATTGCAAACCGGAATGCCCTAATTGCAACAACGTTTGGTGTCAGTTCGCTGATTTTCTATATTCGTTGGCGTAACAAAGATCACTACAACAACTATATTCTCTCATTAGTATTCCTGTGCCTGTCGCTATTATCCGCTGAATTTGGCATTTCAACGTGTGCATACTTAGGGGCTTTTGCCATATTTATGGACAAAAATGGTCCAATCAAAGGTTTAACTTACATTCTCCCTCATGCAGCTCTCACTGGGCTGTGGTGGTTAATCTATAAAGTAGGGAATTTTGGTGCAGCAAACGCTGATGCTTATTATCTAGACCCTATCGCCTCTCCCATATTGTTCTTATCTACCCTAGGGGAAAGGCTGATTGCCCTCATTGGGTCTCAGTGGGGGCTAATTCCAGCAGAAGTCTTTGGATTCATAGGGCCAAGCAATCAAGTTATTGCGAATGTTGCACTTACCGTGGGGGCTGTATTCATTTCCCTGACATTATTATTATTAACGCCATTACTAAAACAATACGCTCACCTTCGGTTTTGGTTTTTTGGAATGTTATTTGCTGCTCTACCAGTCTGCTCAGCAGCACCACATGACAGAGTACTACTCTTCATTGGGTTAGGTGGAAGCTATTGTGCAGCAGCCATAATTATCGCAGCACTGAAGCATACTCAAGAACTGTATGGAAACCTTGCCCCTGTAGCGAAACTCACCGCTTACCCCTTTGCTCTAACACACCTGATACTCGCGCCACTGTTGATGCCGCTAATGTCCTACAGTACAAAGATATGGAGTGCTCAGCTAGACCTGGCCCCAGCGCTATTTTCAGGAATAAATGCAACGAAAGAATATATAGAGAATAAACAAATCATTCTATTCAACGTACCCATAGGGTCCGCACTTGCTATAACGACAACTCGAGTTGTTAAGAACCTTCCGTTACCCAACAAACTTTGGGTTATTTCAACTACCAGCTCTGAAACAACGGTTACACGCAAATCCGATAACCAAATCCTAGCAAGCAAACCTTCTGGGTTTATTACTGGTCCGGAACAAGCCACTCGAAACCTACTGTCGAAACCTATCAAGATTGGGGATAAAGTCATGTTAAACGGCATATCGATAGAAACGATTAAGGTATCTGATCAAGGCCATCCAACAGAAATCCTCCTAACGTTCAAAAACTCTCTAGATGATCCAAATATGATGCTATTAAACTGGAATCAAGCAGCTAAAGATTTCGAAGAAGTTGATATCCCAATGATTTCAAAGCAATACATATTTCTGGCCGCTGAAACACCTACACCATAAACTTCCCTAGTAACAAGGCATGAGAACCAATCCTACCAAGGTCCATTTAATACTAGTGAAATACTAGCCACCCTTTTTTCTGAAGCTAATATAGCAGCCGCTGATTTGTTAGTAGTTTACACACTCTAAATCGCAGGCAATAAAAAACCCCGCTCATTTCTGAACGGGGTTTTTTGGAATAAATGCCCAACAATGACCTACTCTCACATGGGGAAGCCCCACACTACCATCGGCGATACTGCGT
>MAAC01019420.1_pt1 | contig 24163 bp, 25 predicted proteins | sample 1115981 | NCBI WGS metagenome assembly MAAC01 (sample SAMN04961126, study PRJNA320927) | seawater metagenome | isolation source: sample BD02T64 sea water enriched with oil for 64 days | place: USA:Gulf of Mexico | collected 2013-07-27
TGGCGTGACTTGCGCTTCGTTCAGAAACCGTAATCTGGTGCCCGTCGCCAGCGACACCGTGGACCACAGCACTCGAAATTGTTCCACATCCAATAACCCCAATACGCATGTCGCTGTCCTTATTGATTGTCTCTTGACGCGGCATGACCGCAATCATTGAATTGCCTTCAATGATTTCTGCCTGAGTAGGTCAGTTTTCCCAACACCTATTTCTCGTTTGGTAATATGATTCCTCTTATTCTCGTTGCTTAGAACAAGGTCAGTCATACACAGGCGATCTGTCCGACGACGCAGCAGCAATGTTACGCAATATTAACCTCAGGGCGACAAACGTTCGTTAATTTGGTACCTTAGTGAATTCTCATCCTGAGACAAATGGCCCGGAGGATCACACTTATGAAAGCTTCAAAAGACTACTTGGACGAAGCAAACGCTATCGTACCACGAATTTCGGTTAACCAAGGTATAGCAAAACACGAGGCCGGAAATTCGCTCTTCCTAGACGTGCGCGACTCTTCTGACATCGCGCAATCAGGAACCATCAAAGGCGCAGTTCGCATAGCACGGGGGATGATCGAATTTGCTGCAGATCCGAATACACCATTCCACGAAACCCGTTTGCAGCCTGAGACCGACGTTGTAGTGGTCTGTGGTGCAGGCGGTATGGCGGCGTTGACCGGCAAGACCCTAGTCGAGATGGGCTATAAGAACGTCTCGAACGTCGGCGGGTTTAATGAATGGAAAGAAGGCGGAGGCCCGACTGAAAAATAGTACGGCTGGTGCATCGCCGGAAGCAAGGGTGAAGCTCTTGATATGTTCAGCTACCCTGATGGCGTTGTGTTCGACACACGGCCCGAAAAAGCCTAGCGAAAATCTGAGCCACGATCACAAACGACAGTTCGTGATTGTGGCAATTGAGTTGCATTAAGGTCGCTAACGCTGATTTTTGAGCTGAATGGGCACGATGGAACGGTACGGCCCAAAAATGAATAAGGGGGGCTATCGCGGGCAGCTAAGCTTATTGTCCACGTGACGGGTGTGATGGCCGTTTTGGAACCCCAGTAGTGAAAACCGTGAGTGATCGCCCCTAGGTAAAATCTGACATTAGCACCAGACACAGCAAACTCCCGCTTTGAGCCCTCCATTGTCGTTGGTTGAACTGCAGCGAACGGTTGATTTCAAGGAATGGCAAACCGCAACCGGGCCTAAAAAGGTCCGCCAATATGTGATCTGGCTCAGGTAACGAGCCCCAAAGTCTTGTCGCTTGCTGTTCCGGCATACTTGTCGCGCGGTGGCCAAGGGCGGTCCTGCCAGTGCGGCGAGAACGAGAAGCTGGAAATTGAGCGACCATCAACAAGGGCGCCATTACCCGCGCCCAGCGCATAATCGTAATAGAGCTTTACAATTTCTTCTTTCGTGACCTGACCCGTCGCCGGATGGGCCATACAGACCTCGCGCCAGGTACGTACCCGGTCGTAATCGGTACCGTCGGGCAATTGGAAATCCTCGTAGTAATCTAGGAACCAGAACCGCTTGAACATCGGCGCAAAGACAGCCTCGGCCAATCCGAAATCGTCAAAAAGGAAAGCCCCATCTAGGTTTTGTTGGACTAGGAAGTCGTTGATGTCACGGTAGAGCGAGAGCAGCTTTTGGTTAAATTTGTCCCGGCTTGCGAGGTCCTGGCTCATAACGAACAAATAGCCCGCCGTGGTGAATGGCCCTTCACGCGCGATCAGCATCGACTCAATGGCATGTTCGGCGGGATCGTGGCGGCGCAGCATCGGCCCATCCAACGCTTCGTCGAGGAAGCGCAGTAATACAAGGCTCTCCTTCAGTATCGTGCCGTCGGGGGTTTCAAGGATGGGAAGTGCAGTTGTACCGCGTGTCTTGGCAAGCAGTTCCGGGTCTCGCGGCTTGGTAATATCGACGACCCGGAACTCGACGGCGTCCTGTTGCCCGCGCAACGCCAGCAATATTTCGAGGCGTTGCGAAAATGGACAGACAGAAATGTGGTAGACGGTATGCTTTGCGGTCATGGAGTCAAACTATCTGATATTTATGAAAAGTTGTGATGGCGGTACAGGGACTTGAACCCCGGACACTCGGATTATGATTTGGTTCGGGAAGACCCACAGACTGCCTCAAGCTGCCACTCCAATCCACATTAACTTTTTGGTTTGGTTAGGTGTTTGTGTCGCAGACCGCCTCATAGGGCCACAAGACGCACCACTCAACCACACGACTCTTTGTTACCCATACGTTACCCAAACCCGTAAGCGGACACCCGAACTTTCTGCTGCGAATTCACACTTTGAGCCCATTGTAAGTTGGCACTCTAATCAAGTATCGTGGCACAGGTCTTTCTAATGTGGTCTTCCATCATCTTGGCGGCGTTTTCTGCACCGTCGCGATAGCGCTGCCAGTCTCGGCGCACTGCGAGCAAGGCTTCGGCGAATTCCGCAGGTTTGGTGGCGGCCTCGGCGTTGCCCACCTTAAGGTATGCGGACATAGACAGTCCGCGTGTGTGAACGATCGGCTTTCTAGCCAATACGCTGTCGGTCACCATGCCAGATCCGCGTTTTCCGTATCGGCTGACCCAATACGGCAACATGGCGACATGCGCGTCATTGAGGTGCTGTGCGAACGTCTCAGGCGAAAGCTCCGAAGGGAGTAGCTCGACGCCGACATCAGGATTGAATCGCGCCGATCTCTGAACGGTCTGCAGGAAACGCCGGTGGCGCCAATCGGACTTGCTAGAGCCTTGAACCTGGATCGTCATTTTGTCTCCAGGCATCTCGCGCGCTGCAGACCGTCTTAGTGCCGCGAGGATTTCAGGGAGGTCGAAACTCCCCTTTCCCCGCCGCTGCTGACCCAGACACGCAATGCGAAAAGCACTGTCATCGGGCGCTGCAAGAGTGGGCGGATCGAAGCCAGCGGGAATTGATATGGGCAGAAGAAACCGGTCGTCGCAGGGAAGGCCGTACACAGTTGTCAAATGATCCGCAAGCTCGCGTGTCTCAGTGAAAAAACTCAGTTGTCCTGCCGCTTCCATGCAAAGAAGGCGGCGGCGATCTTGGCGAGAAAGCGTGCTTATGACGTCCTCGCTGAGGATGCGAACACGTGCGGGGGGCAGCGAGGCTGCGGCTGCGTCGCCAAAAAGTCTCAGGAGGGCGCGCAAGTATCCCGCTCGACAGGATGGAACAACAAGGCGATCATCCGCGCCCATTCCGAGATCGTGGATTGTTTCCCTAAGAATTCGCGCAACCTCATAATCCGGCGGGTGTCGCAAACCCAGGCAACTTTCAATTTTGGAGCGAACGCTATTTTCGCGTGGCGGCAGGCGAGGCAGTACTGTGTATTCGGCAAATCGGGTACCTAAAACGAAGGTACGCGTTGTTAATACGACCATTTTTTGCCTAGGCAGAAGCTGCTGGATCGCATTTATCTGCGTATGGTGATGGCCGGTCAGGCTTGTTAGCTCTCGCTCAAGAACAAGTATCATATAAAAATTGTCTCACCCACCGAGCGCAAAATCCCAATCAACGCTTCCAAGCCACTATTAGCGAAATACCAACCACACTGCAAATTCCTTGTCCAACAAAGTTTTGGGTATGAATGGTTGATGGATGTGAATCATTCGCACAGGCAAACAACGCATCTATCACGCACTTCTTGAAGCGGGTCCGTTGGAGCGGCCTTATGATACCGGCACCCGTTTGTTGTGCGCAAGTAGCTCAGGTTGGTTCGCCGCGGCGCGGAAGGCGAAGTGCGGAGCAATTGGTGAGAATACGCGCCGCAGTTCACGGCTCATGATCGAAACTGGAGGTCTGGATTGTCCGCACGGTAGATGTTCGTGCAGTATGCGGCAAATGACCGAAATGAGCCCAATTTACCGTTTTTCTGCGAGATGGCGAATTGCTGCGTTCATCGGAAAGGTAATAACCTTCAATATCCACTTTGGTTTTGAGCGAGGGTTTTGGTGTCGTCAAGCGAGGTGGATTATACTCTACAACAATCATGACGCATTCGTTCAGGGTACCAGCAAATATTTCGAAGTACGTGCATGGATCCGCAGTCGGACATGAACAAGGTAGCGGCCCTTGTTGAGGCGGGAAAGGCTGGTGGCGCAAAGATGCTCGCGCAACTATCCCACGCGGGACGGCAAACACCAGAGCGCGTAAATCCTCATCCGACGTCAATTTCGGATGTCAGGCTTGAACTGCCCGGTTACGGCAAGCCTGATCCGCTGACGGAAGAGCAGATCACCGGAGTGATCCAGAAATATATCAACTCCGCAAAAATTGCGCAGGACGTCGGGTTTGATGGGGTCCAGATCCACTCTGCGCATGGCTATCTGCTCAGCTCTTCATTGTCGCCCAGGATCAACACGCGCACCGACCGCTGGGGTGGAGAGCCGCTCGAAAATCGTGCGCGGCTGGTGTTGGAGGTCGTGCGGGCTGTTCGCGCTGCGGTTAACTCGGACTTCATCGTTGCCGTCAAACTGAACTCCTCCGACTTTCAGAAAGGCGGTTTTGATCACGAAGAATCCGTTCAGGTCGCGGTAATGCTTGAAAAAGAAGGCGTGGATTTCATCGAAATCTCCGGCGGAAATTTCGAAGAACCTAAAGCGTATACGCATGCAAAAAGGAGTGGTTCAACTGAAATCCGTGAAGCCTATTTCTTGGAATACGCTGCAGCGATCAAGGATGCTCTGAACATCCCCCTCATGGTCACAGGTGGTTTCAGATCCGCTAGAGTGATGAATGAGGCGATTGAAAACAGCAAAACTGATCTCATAGGGATAGGCCGCCCGTTCATCACCGAGCCGGGGTTTGCAGCCAGATTGCTTTCAGGGGAGATCGCGCGGGCTCCGGCCATCGAAGAGAGCTTTCCCCCCGCCGAAAAATTGCCTCGCGGCGCGGTGCTTGGTTGGTTCTGCACCCAGATCGCCCGTGTTGGCAAGGTAGGTCAGGCCGATTTGGCGCAACCAGTTGTTGAGGGTCATGAACAATATCTGGCTGAGATTGAAAACGTGACCCAGAGGTGGGCTGCGGCCAGAGGCTAAAAAAAAAAGCCGCTAACGGTTCCGTGAAATTTGCTCGGCCGCCTTCCAAAGCGGCCGAGGTTTCCGTAGAGGCGTTTCGCGTGACAGCTTCCAAATCAAGCGAGCTGCCAATGTTACATTGCAAACTGTCGTTTAAGCAGTCATTTGCACGCTTGATGCGAACAACGGCTTTGTCCTGTGTGGATGTATATGGACCCCGCCTTTTTGCAACGCCTTAGTTAGAGCTGGATTGGCTTCACGGTTGCTGACGTATATATGTATTTAGTGTGTGTCTTTTTCAATTCCCCCATATAGCGTTTCTTACTGGATATCTGGATAGTCGCGTCCCGACGGCGGATCGCGTCCGATTTTACCCCGAAAATTTGGGAACGGGGATTCCGGGCTCTCCTTAATCCCCGTTCTTTTGGTCGCCGGTCTCTGTCGTGGGGGCCGGGAAGTCCGGCTGTTCAGAAACGCACATACCCCTGCGATATATGATCCAAAGCCATGCGACCTGGCCCCCATATCTCCTGGAATTGGTGGTGCCCTGCGGAGACCAACGGATGTTGCATAGGGTTTGTGCAAAATCGTCGAATAACGCGCTCTGCGCCCCCCGTGACAAGGGAATCAGGCGGGGAAGGACCCAAAGCGACTCCACGTCACCCCCTGAAAGCTCGCCCCCTCAAAGAATAATCAGGCATTGCATGAACAGTCACCCCGCCATTGATTCGCCCCTGCATCCCGTCCCTTGCCATTGCGCATGGTATCCCGGCCCCCCTATCACCCGGCCCCTTCTACATCCCGATCACCTTTCTACTTCCCGATCACCCGGCCCCGCCTATCACCCGGCCCCCTTCTATGTTCAGATCACCCGGCCCCGTATCCCACGCGCAACCCGTCACGGACTCCACCACCTGGACTCCGCGTCACCCGATAGCAGGCACGCAAGCGCAACCGCCCGGCGCGCAACACTGCACCCGGCTTGCCGGTATCCCCCGGCCTCTCTGCTGTTTTGTGTGAAGGGTTGCCCCCGCTCGCGTGATACGAGCGGCGCGCATGGTGCCCGGCCCGGGCTGTTAGTCTATCCCGCCAGCACCGCCACGCTCGCCCCCCGTCCGCCCCTGTTGGAGTCGCGCCGCCCGGCTTGTGGGTGTGGTGCTGGAATCAGAAAAGGCCGGGACGGTTTCCCGGCCTAGCCTTTCAAGTTTTCAATTGTGCCCGGGCTCTATCCCAAGATCGCGCCGCCTATTAGCCAGACAACACCGATTGCAGCACTCGCCCCCACGTCACCCGTTTTAAGGGCTACCCCCGCGCATACGAGAGTCCACACGGGAGTCAGGGCTTGGCCCCCGCGTTCCGGGCCCCCTCTATCTCGCAATATACGGTTGAATAGTCGTCTAAGGTCCCGGCCCATGACTCATGTAGGGCCGCGCAATCGTCGCGCGTGAGTCCGGTATCCAGGGCAAACGCTGAATAGTCGCCGGACGGGTTCAAAACAAACAAGATGAAAGCAAAGGTTTTCATGCGCCCGCCTCCCGTACTTGTTCCCCGTCAACCTCGACTGCGTGGCCCGTCGGGAATCCCACGGAATTCCACTCAGCGAAATATACGCAAACGCAACCCGGGGTTTCCTAGACGATTGTGAAAGAAAAAACAGAACCAGTGAGTTTGGCAGCGCAAATAAAACCTGATCCATCTTAGTCTGGCTGCTAACTGGTCGAAAATGTAGGACCACCTCTCAGTGGATTGACTTCCTGCCAAGGATACAGAGGGACCAAGGTTGGCATCGGGCAGAAATCTAGTTTTGTTTAGAGACCGACAAACTTTGCATCACTCATACCCAATTCCGCCGCCGTCTCGGTCCAATCCATACACGTCCGGACCGACTACGACTACCGATCCTGCAAACGTATGCGGGTCCACTTCCTGAGCCTCATGCGCAATCAACGTTGCTTGCAATTGCGGCTATAAACCCTTTTCACATAGCTATTTCTTTCCTACGTAATAGGAAAGAAACTTAACTTGTGCATCGTTCCAAACCTCAAGAAAATACTAATCTGAGGCAGAATACACCAGTCGGATGGTTTTTGAACTTTTTGGGGCGCTATTATTGGGTTTTGTGAGCTCTATACAAGTTTCGAATTCGTTTTCGCAGGCAGACAGATAGCTGGTCTCTGCAAAAAAACCGGCGGCCAGAACCTCCGGTTCAAAGGCATTCAGGATTTTGGCATCCGTTCGCAATATATCTTCCACAGGGTCTTCAACTGGAGCGATACGCTCAAATATGAGAAGATAGGCTGAAGTCCCCTCGACCAATTTCTGCAGCTGTCCAGGTTTTGTGAGCTCAAAATTCCTTTCGACACTATCGAACAGAATTTTCACCCGTATCGGGAAGTTGACCATACCTGAAAACCCCAAAAAATCGCGACTTTAAAAGCAGTATAATTGATGGATCTTAACGAAAGGTTAACGGATGTTGAATAAATTTGAGCGCAACCCCAAAAGCAAGAGCTTTCTGTAGGTCACTGTCAGAGGAAAATTATTTACCCGCCCAAACGAAAATATTGCATGTAGTTACCATTGATTTCTCATGGCTTCCGGATCGGATTAAGCTAATCCTCACCACTTCATGTATTCATAGTTTTCCTCTAACCGTACCGGCTGATCAGTTGGTGCCGCTTGTCGACCCACCGCCACCAGCGGCAAGAAGTCCGAGGACGACAATAGCGGCCAATCCAAGATTGGCGCCGCCTGAGCTGCCGATAAGAAGCCCGGCACCGCAATCGCGGGAATCATCGCTGGTGTTATTGTCTTCACAGTCTTCTTGCGCCGGCAACACCATAGTGTCGGCGGCAACACCGGAAGGATTGCCCGCAAAGGCAGTTCCTGCGGCTAGGGCAAAAGCGAGTGACATAACTACTGTCTTTTTCATATCTCTATCCAATCAATACACTCAGCCGAACATACTGAGATCTTAATAGTTATTTCTAACCGAAAAAAATAATGCAACGCAACAAAAAAACTAGGGAATCTCACTACAACGGCCATTCGGATTTTGTTACTTATGCCTTTTTCCATCGAATTGGGGCGGCGGCCGGGTTATCGATGTTTACGCGGCTAAATTTCAGGGCCTTTTCTGCTTTCAGACTGTCTCCACCCTCAAACATTGCCGTGCGAGGTAGATGTAGACCAGCGCCACGATCGGTGCCGCAATTTGGACTGGCCCAGGATAGCGCGCCTTTCGATATCCGAGCCGGCTTCTAATGACGCGGAAACCGTGTCGCCTCTAGCCACCGGCGTTCGAAAGCTCCAAGCCCAGACAAATTACTGCGCTTGAAGCAACTATCGGTAAAGCCTTTCAATCGCCAGATAGCCAATTTCTTCGCCAGCATATTGTATGGATCGCCAAATATAACCGCCCGCCCCCACCCAGTAGGTATTTTCGATGCTCATGTCAGCCATTCGACAGCTTTCCACCACCCGATGCGTGCTGTGAACGTCTTCAAAAATCAAAACATCCTCAACGCCGAGATCTTCGTAACGGCAAGTAAGTGCACGTGAGTAGTCGTTATCTTCTCCATCAAGAAAGCGCATTAGTCTGACGGACGCCTCGCCCTGCCTGGTTCTTATTGCTCGAACAACTTCGTCTGTATCAGAGCTGATTATATCTCCGCCATATCCTCGCGTGCTTGTCAGGATTCCCGGTCCACGCAAAGTCAAGCCAACACCATCGGCCCCTACCCACGTTGTGTAGGATCCATTCTGTCCGGCAATGAGCATTGTAGCCGAGGCCGAACGGTTCACAACATCGACCAAAAGCAGTGGCCTTGCGGCGCTGTCAATGAGCTTGCGACTCAATACATCACGCGGGTTTTGCGCTTGCTGCCGACCACCGACCAATCCCGAAGCAATTGTGCGTAGTTCCGAATATGCAGCTTGCTGCGGTAGCTGCTCACAGGCCGTCAGGGTTGTCGTCAGTATAAAAACCAAAATAACCAGTCTATTTTTCATCGCCAAAATCGCCCCCAGCTGCCCGCAAGACCGGGATTATGATAATCCTGAATGAGATCATGAAGGCGGTTGCGAACATCCAGTCGTGCGCCTCCATCACGTAAAATTGGTCGGATCAGAGCCTCTTGCTCTGTTCGCGTAGCTTTGCCTGTAAACCAAGAGAGTGGTATTGTAAGTGTTATCCCTTTGTCAAAAGATCCCTCGCCAAAATCTTCCCAACTAACATCGGTGAAGGTTGCGAAGGCACCCACGCTCCAACCATTGTCGAAGGTCCGGTCAAGACTTAGCGTTGCGCCCCAATCTCCCGCTAGGTATCGACCAACATCAACTTGCAAATCATATCCATTTCTGAGGTCATAATAGGCAGACAGATGTCCTGTTGTAATGGAATAGTCCTGAAGACCAAAGCGCTGATCAAAATCCCGCTGCCAGACATGATTGAGTTCAATCCCTAATCCCAGACGACCATCCACCGGTTGCCAAAGGAGTTCTCCGGAAACCCCCGCATACATTTCCTCAAGATATCCGGCACTGAGACGGGAATATAAATTTGCGCCTGGCCTAGAAAAACTTTCGAAAGTCAGGTGACGAAGAGAATACTTACCTTCTCGGTCATAAATATTGGCGTCGGAACGTACGTGTGGAAGGATCGAATCTGAGATCCGCGTAGAGTCGCCAATATTTCCCAGCAGGTCTGCACGTGCAGACCCCGACAAAACCAACCCCGGTGCAAACTCGTACCGGGCTTGTATTTCCAATCCGGTGCTGTAGCGAAACGGATCATCCGGATCAAACAGGCTTGTGTCGAAAAAAGGTCCCAGTTCCCAGTCAAACAGCGGGTGTTCTACAGAAACCTCGCGTAGGCCCGCATCTTCGAGACGAGCTGCATCGGTGATAATCGCGCGTCCATAAGACAGAGAGGTTCCGTCCGGATGATGTTCCAGTTGCTCAAGGTCACTCCGTCGCAGCACAACGCGGGAAGCAGAAAGGCCTTCCACCTCAAAGACAACTTCAAACCTCTCCACCGAGGGCGGCAGGGTGGCCGCCAACACCCGGGACACCCGCCCGAGGGCCTGTGCCTCGTAATTATGGCCGGTATTGACAATGTGAACCCGTGCAAGGTCTTCGCCCAGCGATAACTGCTTGAGCTCGATGCCCTCCGCGGCAAGAAGAAGAGAAATGTCGTTCTGCGAAATCTCGGGTGCGCTCTCTTGTGTCAGCCAATCCGTTGAATATGGAACGTCACTCTCAGCCCGAACGGCGATTGGAATAGGCATTCCGTCCCGTCCACCGGTTACAGCGGGACGTTTCGGGTTGAGTGCGAATGACAGCGAGGCGCCGAGTTCAGCTCCGTACATATACCGGATTCCGAGGGTGGCACCCTCGCCAAAGCCATACGTCATTCCCACATTTATCGGACTGCGCTCAGAAAACACGCCATCAGCCTGCTCACCCAAATAGGCGTCCGAAGAATACTCAAGCTGAAAAGCAAGTCGGTCAGTCGCTAGCCATTCAATGCCACCAAAAACCGCAGCATCACCACGAAACCACTGACCGCTGTTGAATGTGCCACCCTTGCCTACAAATCCCTGTCGTGTCTCAAACCTTTCGTCGATCGCGCCCAAGGGATTGGTAAATCCATTCCGGCTTCCGAGACGGCCCCACCCCAGTCCCAGCGTTGCGGCCCATTGATCTCTCGCGCCGAAGTGTCGACTCGCAACCACATATTCAGATCCGTAAACCCCTGTGCCGCCGAAATCACGTAAACCCACAGCCACCGCTGGCCAGAAATCCCCCTCGTTGATTAAAGCGTAGTGAAGATCAAAACTGCGGTCGTAATATCTGAAGTCTGGCGTCGGAATTCCTCCTCCGGGCAAAAAACCTTCAAGCCCAGAATAGCGAAAGCTCCCTGTAAGCCGGGGGGTGATCTGAAAGCTGAAGGTGCCCCGCATCTGGCCGGCAAAACTTGACACCGTTGTTGCCAAATCGGCATCGGGCATAGCAAAGGCTGTCGGATTTTCTATGAGGCCTGGTAGCCCGAAGGAGTTCAGTGTCGTCGCGCGCACGGCGCCCGAGGAGTCTTGCTGGGCTTGCGCCGCCCCAGCAGCCAAGGATATAGCAAGAATACAAAATGTACCTCTGCCACAACGAAATAAATTAATAGTCATAAACCACCACCTGAAGAGGTATCTTAATTACTCACTCGCGGGCTTAAATTATCTCTGTGTCTCTGTCAAAGAAACGATCCGACGCGACCCGCCTCCTAAGTTTTTGTTTCTTCGGTGCAACAGGTAGCTGAATAGTATCCGTCTCAATCAAGCTTTAATCTGCGTTCATTTTCGGCCCTAGCCCATAAGCGAATTTGCCAACAAGATGAGCTTACGCAAGCCAACGGTAAACGCGACCTTTACGATCGGTATCATGAGCCGATAGTAAAAGTACTTCACACCTAGGTTGTGACGAGTAGCAACGACAGCTTAAATATAAAGCATATCCCACAGATGTTTGCGGCCACCTTGAATAAATGCTTTGCCCCCAATTGGCCGGACTGACGTGTACTAGGCGCAAGATCTGCTAGGCTTTCCACTTTTTTCCCTTTAGTGTTCCAAGTTCGGGCTTCTCGATAAAAAGTGCCGCTGCAATAACCCTTGAAGGCGCTAAGATAGAGCGAATAATATCGTGCGCACGTGCTGTTTCAGGCGTATTTAGCAACAGCTCATTGATCGCCTTATCCAATTGTGAAGGCTGAGTGCTTAGCTGGGAAGGTCGAGCTTTGACCTGACGTTTCAGGAATGGAAATGTCAGTATTTTCTGACGATTGGGAGCGCGAGTTCGATCTTTGGTCAATGCCTGTCGTGTAACATGTAATTCTTTAAGAGCACGCTGATTATTTGATGTGGGTGTTTGCGGCTCCAACGAAAATGCCTGTCCCATAACCGCCAGCATTCGCGAATCTACTTTGTCCGTTTTAACGCAAACCGAATTGATGTATGTTTGCGATCAAGGAAACCATGCAATAATAGATAACGCCGAGTATTAAGGTGTTTGTTTTGGCTTGATTGAAGACGGTAAGTGTAAAAGCGGCGGGCGGGCTGTGTCTGGCTCAAAAATGCCATCGAAAGGGGGCGAAGGGTTCGATGTCACCGCCCGTCACGATCTCGCCCTCGCAGACAAGCCAAGCATGCGCATCCATCCGGCCGTCGGGCAACTTGCGGGCGCCAAGCTGGATCTGGGAATGAATGTCAAACCGCTTGAACCAATTTTGGGCTGCTTGTGCCTGGACCAGACAATCCGATCGCCAAGGCACAAATTGGGCCGCCCTTGGAATGGCCCATGTCACCCGTGCGATCCAGTCGACCACGTGTGGGGCGGGGGAGGCGTTTTGACCGGTTTTCGCCTGCGCTGTCGGGCTCTGCTGAAACTGGATCGTGTCTATATAGCGTAGCTGCAAACGCGCTTTTCCCAATGCCAGAACTGCCCTAAACAGGTCAGCAGACTCTCGCCAACTAAGCTGTAGCAGTTTCGAAATTTTGAGTGAGGAGCAATTATCCTCTGCCATATCAGGCCTGCTGGACAAGGCTGTGTTCGGCCAGTTTCTCGAGAAACCCGATCACATCAGTTTCCACGGTGTCAGGCGCATTGGCGAAAACTGATCGCACGTGGTCGCAGATATCTAAAGGCGTCATACCATTGGTTTGGCCAAGTTGTTCCCAAACCACTGTTCCGACAGCATCCAGTCCAAAGTAGGTGCCACTTCCTAGATGCAGAATGACCGTTTCCACCCCAAGACGGCTTTCGATTGCGTCCAAGCTCGGCACATAGGGGACCGTTGTGTCCAGTTTAGTGTTCATCAGTGTGCTCAATTATTTGCATCCATTAATATCCACTCATAATAGCGCTTGCTGATCCTTTGTTACAGGGGCGGTGCGTAAATCCATATGGGCAATAACCATAAGCGACCCAAAGCTGTCGATACGTGTCATATTTGTGACTTATTGTACTTCGCACTAAGGTTTGCAACATGCTTCAGTGCCATGGATTTAGTCGCGAAATCCTGCGGGAACGCGCCCAAAACCTGCTCCGCTATGGTGTTTAGATTAGTTTTTCCGTCAAAGCGCGATATGCAATAGACATCTATTGCCTGCGCGTTTCGCGCGGGCGGGCAGAAGGACGCCGCCCGGGAAGCAAGCATTCCAGCCGAAATGATCTTCGACTTGAACGACGACTGCCGAAAAGCGTGCGTATCGCCTTCCGCGTCGGTTGCCCGGAAATTCCAGCTCCACACATAGTTCCCGTCTAGGAAATTGGCAGTGATATCGGCCGAGGCAGTCGCACCCTCAAGGAGGTTTAACGAGTGTTCCAAGGGGAAGAAGGCCTGCCCGTAGACCTGTTCAGGCGCACCGGGAGCGTTGCCATATCCCACACCGGGCACGAGCTCGGTTTCAAACCACATCAGGATACCATGCACGGTTCCGGGCCGTGTGGCTTCAAAAGAAAGGGACGCCCGGTGGTTTGTTTCTTCGACGCTTCTATAATCGAGGGTTGCGAAGATCTGTGGGGGCGACATTAACGTCTCAGATGGCAGATAGACCTTCGACCAATTATTTATCCCATAGCAATGTGCCGCCGACATATCGATGCCATAAGGTTTGTCTATCCAAGGGCCCAAGCGTTTGGCGTAGACTTCGGGGGCTTCCACCAGAGCTGCATAAATATGGTCGATCCCTGGAATTTGCACACCACCGGGCTTTAGCAGACGTGACCGGACATCCTTTATCGTCGGGATGTGATGCTCGAACAGCGGCATGACGCCCCGGATGTCAGAAATCACCACATCGGCTTTTTCTTCCGTGTGCCAATTTTGCGACTTGTCGCGCACAAAAGTGATGCGGTCGCCAAATCCATTTTCGTGTGCGGCTTGTCTCGCTATCTCGATAGACGCGTCAGGTTCAATCGCCACCACATGACCGGCCCCATACTCACACGCCAGAAGGGAGAAGAGCCCTGGACCAGCACCGATGTCGATCACTCGGCACCCCGGTGTCACTGATCGCCGCAGCGCCTCGGCGAACGCGCCCATGCGGGGTTCGCAGGTGATCATCCTGCCGTAATCGTGCAGACTATAGTTGGAAGCTATCACGCGGTATTTTCCTTCGGGTTCGCGAGGGCGACTGCCGCAAAAATTTGTGCATGCACATCAGGGATTGCAGTATAAATGCGTGGGTAATGGAGGTCATAGACAGGAACCTGCCGCGCAACGTCTGCTGCCTTGACAAAGCGGCGCTTTGACTCTGCTGGATTCGCTGCATCTAGGGCAAAGCTGTTCGCAATAAGGGCCATGCAAGCCTCGGCAGGTGCTAGACGCAAGATGCGAATATCTTCCGCCGGTTCGGCCAAACGGAACAAGGCGATCAGAGGCGCCCTAACAGGGCCGGGAGCAAAGGCCACATGACGTTTGTCTGTGTAATCAGCCACGGGAGCCGTCGCTTCGATTGTCGGAAACAACTCGTCGAGCGAGTCCGGGAATAACCTGAGGCTGGGATAAAGCCGCTCCACGTGAAAGCAGTGATCTTCATTACGCAGAAGAACGGCGTCGTCGCTCATCAAAGTTAAACCACTATGATGCAGGCTGGCTGTCATCGTTGATTTTCCATGGCCAGACGGCCCCATGAAGCCAAGCGCACCTTTTGCAGTATTGACGATACCGCAATGCAAGACAAAGTGTCCATCATAGGCCAATAGTTGGGGCAAGATGAGATCAGTCAACCAATGCTCAATGGTCTCTGCCGAAGGCATACAATCGTAGCAGAGCGCAAAAGTCCTATTGTGTGGATTAAAAATAAAATCCACCCCCTTCACTACTGAAGATACTCTTGACGAAATATCTAAATCTGACAAAGCACACGCTTGCGACAAATCAGGAAGTCGTGTCCAGTTTTCTAGAAGGTTCGAAATCAACTAATAGTCTTTCTGCATCGGCCCAGAAGTTATACATTCCAAAACGATCGAAAAATTCAGCACATGTTACCCATCGCCTGATCATTAAAGCCTTCGGTAACGCATTGTGAACCAGCTGCCGTCAGTGTTACCATGCTGCCATAGACCGTTAGGCTCGGACGCACGTACGGAGTTTTTGACTCTATCTTCACTTTATCTGTCATACTCGATGTTACCTTTTAAATTAAATTCTTTCTAAAGACACCCTTACAATGATAACGCGGGGTTGTGAAGGTATAAACTGGCAATGCTTCAGGTTAGGGTCTGATTTTTATTTATTGTTCATAAAAAGGGCCGCCTGCAGTAGATAGTCGAGGGGTTCTGAAAGCCTTCCCGACTCCTTCATAGTCCAAGTTGCGGGCTCCAGTAAATCGTTTCGCACACGGCCGAGGCAGTCGGCGCGAGTGGCCAAAAGTGGCTCTTTCCAGTCAGGCCATTGGGCGCGTAGCGCGTTGGTGAAGGTAACCCCGAGGTGCTGCTTACCGCGGCGCCAACGCACATCATTGGGCAAAAGCCCATACATTGCGCGGCGAAGGATCATCTTTGGCCAGCCGTCGACCTGCAATTGGTTCATTGGTAAGCTGAGGCAAAATGCTTGGACGCGCTGGTCCATGAATGGGTCGCGGGGTTCCACCCCAAAATTGGAGGCAACCCGGTCATATCGTTCCCGGCCGACGGTGATGCCCGACAAAGGCCACGACCAGAGACGCTCTTGCGGAAAGGACATGCCATGGGGGCGATCCAATAGACGCTCCGCTTGCAGGCTTTCGATCAGGCCTGCCCTTATGGCAAAGATAGGGTCAATCGCGGTTCCTGTGGGTAGGCTTGCTGGCCGGTGGCTGCGCCATTTGTGCCGCATTGCACGGAGCCAATCGGGCACAAAGGCACCGCGTGTGGCCAGAATAAGTTGTTTAGGGACGCTTTCGCTTCCTAGCCCCCAAAATTGCCTAAGTCCTGCGGCGTCACGCCATGCGCGGATCCAATGGCCAGAACGAATATGACGGGCCATCTGGCTGCCATGCCCCAGAACCACATCACCAGCTCCGCCATCAAGCACGACCTTCATGCCGGATCTTTGTGCGGCGAGGTAAGCTGCGCGTGGAAGGGCCATGTGGAAATCGAACGGTTCTTCAAGCTCCATCCAAGCGGCAATCAGATCATCGCGCCATGGGTCAAGCTGGCTGTAATCTATTAGGGTTGGTGCCAGATTAGGCATGGTCAATGCGGCATAGATTGCCCGTGTTTCAATGCAGGTTTCAGTGTCGGGCCCGACACTGGAAAATGTTGGCAACCGGGCGTTGGTCATCCGGGATGCCAGTGCGACAACGGAGCCGGAATCCATACCGCCGCTAAGCATGGACCCGACCTGCCCCTCTACCCCGCGCAGGCGACAGTGCACCGCTTGGGCCAAAACGTCGCGAAACGCTTCGGCATAAGCCTCATCGCTATTCAAGTGCAGGGGTCCTGGGGGGACGGCTTGCCAATAGCGCCGTAGATGCAGGCCGCGGTCATCGACCGTCAGGCAATGCGCTGGCGGCAAGCGGAAGACATCTTGATAAAAGGTGGACGTTAAGCTTCCATGTTCGAAATTAATCAGTGCTTCGGCCAAACGCGTCTCGTTCAGTCGCGGCTCGACCCTTGGTGTACATACCACACCGCGTGCCGAACTTGCGCAAGCAAAGATCCGCCCCGGTTGATGGGTATAGATCAACTGCCGCATTCCCATCTGGTCGCGTGCAGCAAAGACGCGGTTGTGTCGCGGATCCCAGATTGCAAATGCAAAGTCCCCCAGCAAATGCTCGGCGCAGTCTTCTCCCCAAGTCAGCCACGCCAAGAGTGTGAGTTCGCCATCGCCGATAACGCGCCCGGCGTTCTGCAGGCCAAAACGTGCCAACAGCTCCTCGCGGTTGTCCAACCGGAGGTGGCCAGTAATCCAGCAGCCACTTTGCGGATGGTGGAACGGCATCTTTTCGACGGCGGCCTCTGGTGTTGAGGCAAGCAGCCTGTGGCCAAGTCCGGCAGGGCCGTCGCAGGCAATACCTTCTCCATCGGGACCGCGACGGGAGAGCTCGGTCAACATCGGCGCAAGATCTTCTGGCTTTGCCGAGCATCCGTCAAGGTGCAGCACCAATGCAATTCCGCTCATTCGGGTTGTTCCTGTTCTTTTGGCTGATCATCTGTCAAACACTCGACGATCCTGCCTTCTTCGATCTGCAGCACCCGGTCCGCAAGCGCGAGGCTTGCCGGGCGATGCGTGATCAAGATGACCGTATGCCCGGCGAGCGCGCCACGGCATTCACTGATGAACGCGGCCTCGCCATCCAAATCATACATCGAAGTTGCCTCATCAAGCACAAGGATCGGTGGCTTGCGCAAAAGCGCGCGCGCCAGTGCGATGCGCTGCTGCTGACCGCCTGAAAGGCGCAGGCCGCGGTCGCCGATTTGGGTATCGTAACCCTGTGGTAAGCTGGTGATGAAATCATGTGCCTGAGCCGTGCGGGCTGCGGTTTCGATCTGAGCCTGATCTGCGCTGCTGCAACCAAACAGGATATTGTCTCGGACACTGGCATTGCGCAGTTGACGTGTCTGCGGCACGTGGCCGATGGCGCGTCGGAGATGGTCAGGCGGAATTGCAGTTATGTCCTGACCGTCGAGCAAGATGCGCCCCTCGGACGGGTGAAGAAAGCCCAGAAGCAGGCTAATGGCTGTGGATTTCCCCGCACCATTCGCCCCGGTTATGGCGATGGTTTCGCCTGGTTTCACATGGAAGCTTAACCCATGTAGGGCGGGGCCGCGTTCGGGATAGGCGAAGGAGACGCCCTCAAAGCGGATGTCCCCAAGTATCTTGGGAAAGGGAGCGCCAGCCGCCGGAGATTCCGTTGGCTCAGTCAGCACCGCCTGAAGCCGCGCCAGCGTGCCACGAGCAGTTTGGACTTGGCCATAGATGGAGGCCAGCTGCGATACCGGCCTCACCAAAAGTGCAGCATACATCAGGAAGCTGATGGTTTCGCCTGGGCTCATCCGCCCGGCCTGAAGGCGTTGGCCGACCAACACCAAGAGCACTGTCGCGGAAGCCGCCACGACGAATTGCACCGCAGGATCGACCAGTGCATAGATCCGCGCCTCGCGCAGCGAAAGCGCTTTCAGTCGACTGATGCCTTCAGCATGGGTTGTGCGCTCTGTCGGTTCTGCAGTGAAAGTCTTTAGGGCGGGCACGAGTTCGAGCATTTCTTCTATGCGTATCGACGTCGCGGCATACTCAGCCTGTATGCGCTTGGCGAGCCCACGTAAAAGCCGTCCAAGCACGCGCAGCATCACAAAGAAGAAGGGCACAAGCAGAGGCACAAGGAAGGCAAGCACAGGGTCAATCGTGAAGAGCAGCGCCGCCGCGCCGCCTGCGGTCAACAGCTGCGGCAAAAGCGAGACAAGCGTACCGGTTACAAAATTCCCAAGCCTGTCTATCTCAAGCGTCGCCAAGGCCATTAGGCTGCCCCGTTTTTGTTGTTGGTGCCACGGCACGGGCAGTGCCAGCAGGTTGTCGAAGATCCTTTGACGCAGGTCGTTCAGAATGGACTGCGTGCAGCTGGCTGAAAGCAAGGCAGCAAGCGTTCTCAAAACCGCGGTCAGGGCGAGCAACCCCAAGATGGCCGCAAGGATAAACCCTGCACTATAATCTTGCGGGGCGGCGCTCAGGAATGCGTCGCCGATACGTCCGGCAAGGAGCGGCAACAGCAATGAGACTGCCGACTGTGCAAGCAATAGCGTCATGAGCAGGGCGAGCCCAGCCCGGTAAGGTCGGATGAGATGAAGCAGAAAACGCGGGGTCATGATGACTTGGGCCGCTGCTTGCGTTCTTTGCGCAGCCGACGGATCCGCTCGCAGTAACGGTGCAGGTGCAATTTTTTCAGTGAGTGGCCAGCAAGCTCAGGATATGCTTGCCGCATGATCCTTTCCGAAGGCAAGAGGATTTCGCGCAGGAAAGCAATACGCGACTCTTCTTTGGGAAGGGATCGCATGTTAGTCCAAAGGCGTTTCAAAAAAGATCCTCGGATCAGATATCGCTCTGCCAATGTGTCGCCGCCAGCCATATTAAGTAGCTTCAAGACTTGAGTTGGCACAGGCGTGCCGAGCCGCCTCTGGCATTCTTGTAACGCCTCAAGTGATATACCAGCCGTCCCTGTCCTTATCGCGTCATTCAGAAAGGCCTGCCACTGTTCGGGGTTCAGGCTGCGACAAAGAAGATCCATGTCGACAAACCAGATCAGCCGATTGCCGCCATAGGTCATCTCGGCCCCGACGAAATAGGGTGCGCTAACATGTTGCGCACGGTGCACACAGGCGTGAAGGAGTGCGGTACCGGGCGCAGGCATGCGCGCGCCCGGCCCCAGAAGGGGAAGATCCACCGCACATTTCAGGACAGACACAGTGTCAAACAAAGACGAAAGTGCCCATGAATTCAGCAGTTTCCAATGAAGGTCAATGCAATGCAATCCGTAATCTGTATCCCCAAAGGTCCACTCTTCCTGTGGCATTCGGTCAACGTCGTGTTCGACAGTGCGACGAAACCCGTGGCGTGCAAGCACGGCACGTGCAGCAGGTATCTGAGCTTCGTGTACCAGCATGTCCGTGTCGCCACGGGGGCGTTCTGCAGGTGAGTTATAGATCGAATACGCCAAGGCCGTGCCCTTCAGCAATACGACCTTAATTTTGGCGCTCTCGAAGTCCCGCAGTAGCGGTACGAGTATCTGTCGGTGGCGAAGCTCCCACATGGTTTCCGCGATGGCCTGTTGGCGCAGTAAGGCTTGGGCCTGCGGGAGCAATGCGTCCATGACATTTGACAAGGAAGCCAGCAGGGCTGAGACCCCATGGTAGAGCGCACGCTCGGGCACCAAATCAGGGTGGGCCAGGCTGGGAACTGTCGTATCGTCACGCAAGGCCGCTGAAAGGAAGAGGTCCACTGCATTAATGTCATCTGAGGATATTGCGTTGGGTGCGCTGCGGTTCATTTTGCGGCCTCTAACTTTGGGTATAGTTTGAAATCACAGCGAATAAGATGAGAAAATATTACTTGCTGCGTTTACCTTATCCCATGGCTTACGCCCGTCAGGGTCATTCGCCGGGCAGTGGTCCAGATTCTTACTTCGGGAATATTGATTTTTGCTCATCACGTTTTTCTTGCTCCGCGCCAATGCGAATTTCCTATCATGCGCTGCTATAGCCAACAATAGAGAATGGTTACCTGAGCGCGGTGGCCAACACCAAGCGACGCCTCACAAATATCGTGTCTTGATGCCCCAGACTGGTCCCCAGTCCTCCATAATGTCAGGGGCCGCATGTATGCCTGATCACGCGGAAGAGCGTAACTTCCAATATGAAGCGTTATCGGGTATTTGGAGGCGGCGAGCGTTTTGGATGGTGAGGCGTTATTGCAATTAAATGCATTAAACCAGTATGTTAGATTGCTTGTTGCGTGAATTGCAACCACGGGTAGAAATTGACTTTGTTTCGGGATTTATAGTCCCAATTCAGCCGCCGTGAATTCCATCTCAAAGGCATCAAGGTCATCCGAGCCCCGCCAGTTAAAGCCTGTTTCTTCGCGCGCCTTAAGCCAGGTGTGAAGCGCTTTGCGCCGCGCCGCCTCTGCCTCCGTGCGGTAGCGTAACAATTTGCGTCTCTCGTCGAGCGCGCGCGCAAAGGTTCGAGAATTGAAAGATCACCCTTGATCCGTATATGGTTGAAAATCCAGTGATCAGGCTTTTTGGCATAACCCACCGGTATGCCAAGGACGGCGATGGCTTGTGCGAGGGCGGCTTCCTGCTCTGTATTTATGCCATCTTTCGATATCCTTACCATATGCATCGCTATTTGTTGATCATGCGCGGTGAGGGCGTTTTGCACCTTTAACAATATTGCCTCGCGTTGCGCCAACGCCAGTGCGGCGGCTTTAATCTGGTTGGTGTAGGCTTGTTGTGGGGTGGCCAATGGATCCTGAAGTATGCAGCGATAAAAATTCAGGCTTAGAATGGGGTCAGGATTTTGGCTGCTTAAGCCATGGCGGACGGCATTTTGCGCGCTGCTTTGGCGCCCGGCTTTACTTTTAGGCCCGGTACATTTTTTGCGAGTTCTTGCGATTGGCCGCTTTTGACGCGCCGTTGCCATTACAACTCCTCAGCCTCTTCAGCCGTTAGGTGAAAGCGTTTGTTGACCTCGTTAAAATCTGCACGCAAACGCCGCCTACTGTTCTCTAATGCCGAAATTTGTCGTTCAAAGTGTAAGACCGCGTCATCGTCCCCGACATAGACCTGTGCCAGTGTTTGAGAAACGTTAATGCCAAGCTCTTCCAAAATTTCCAAGGCTTCATTCTGGCCGTCACTTTCGCGACAGGCGGCTTTAGCCAGATCTTTTATGTTAACCTCCGGACTTGAAGTTTGGGGAAGTAACTTTGAGAGCGCGTGAGAAAGCTGCTCTTCAGCCCGCGAGAGGGTCAGACTGCTTTGCCAGCGGCGCAGACGATAAAGCTCCCACTCTTTTGCTATAATGCTATCAGCCAGAACGCTTGCGTAAGGAGAGTTGGGTGAAAGGTCATTCCATAATCCCGCCTGAAACGATGTAAAATCCATTGGATTTTCGTCCGGAATAATTGGCAGAACAGGTAGTATGTCGGTGAAACTTTTGAGGTCCGGTTTTACTGTTTTGTCAGCGGATGCCATTAGAGATACCTCCGCTTGGCTGCAGGCGCGTGCCCGCGCTTTGCGCCAAAGGTTCAGTGCAGTAAAGGTCGTAGAGAATTTTTAGAGCACGTTGTTTTGCCGGGGCCTGCGCGCTCCAGCTGATATTGGTTTTACCTTGCCGGTCTCTAGCAATTTTGATCTCGATATCAACGCCATTGAAATCTCCGGGCTCAAAATCTGATGGATTAATCACCAATTGCCCGTCTTTCCAATTGCTCAGGACGCGCCCCAAGCCGCAAAAAGCGATATCAGAGACATCTTGCAACCAGCGATCCGGACGTGCTCTCACCTCGGACCCGATTGCATTATTGAGGCGTGGTATGCGGCGCTGCATGGCTGGATTATTAAGTTTTTTGGAGGTGAGGTCGAAGGCCGCTTTTGCTTCCGCGTCCTCGGCGGCTTTTTTTGCCGCTATGAGTTTAGGGTGCGTCTCAAGAATTCTGATAATATCCTCCGCGGAGGATATCTCGCTTATCTGTTGTTCAAGATCAGTCATCGCAGCACCTTATAAAACAATCACCACAGGCATTTTGAGCAATGAAGCATCAGTATGAAAATGCTGTATTATGAAATCCTAGCAGGACAATTGTTTTTAGGTCAACACTTGGTAGTACCATATGCTGCGTAGAAGGCTACGTGCACACTAGATATGGTATTTCTTTCAGGCGAAATCTTGGTCTGGATGTGAAAATCGGTTCGGTTCTGAGGTCAGATTTTTTGAGATATACTCATTCAGAAACGGGCCCAGTTTGTTGGTTCAGTGGCTGGTGAATATCGGAAATTTACCTGCGAACGAGCAAGCCAGTCACGGTCAAAGTGTCCTCGATTGAAAGCAAGTGCCAGAATAGTGATGAGTGGTTGTACATGCATGGGGTGGAGATCTATGCCTGATCTAAAACAGGAAATGCGACTAGGTCCGTTCTCAACCACAATCCTTCGGAAAAAAGGCCTCTGTCCGACCGGTGAGCCGATAAGCCAGCAATCCTATCCATTCCTTAACTCCGACGTTCAACTCGCCGAGGTTTCCGGCGAGGTCCCAGCCGATCTGATCCCAGAACGTGCCTCCGCGGTAATCTGTCGGAAAGGGAAGTAAGTTCCGCCACCCCGCAGCGCAGAAACTCCCCAGCGCCCGTGGCATGTGATAAGCGCTGGTGACCAGCACCCAGGTACCCATGGCGTCTGGTGCGAAGGCACGGGACTGGACGGCGTTCTCCGCCGTCGTTCGCGAACGTCCCTCGACAATCAGTCTGTCCTCCGGGAGTCCCAGCTGCCGCAGGATGTCCGGACCCACTTCAAACGTGCCTTGTGCGACGGGTGTGATCGCAACTTTGCCGCCCGAATAAATCACAAGCGCGTCGGGAAACTGCCGTGCAAGATGCATCGTGGCAATCAGGCGGTCCCCGGCGTGGTTCACTTGCGCCATGTCTGTGGCGTGTTCCGGGGCGGCACCTTCTGCTCCGCCGAGAACGAGTATGCCGGTGGGTTGCTCGATCTGTGGGTTTGCGGGGTAGAACCGCTCCAGAGGATTGAGGATGAGATTGCCAACCGGAAACACGCCAATCGTAATCGTAATGCTCAATGCGACAGCAAGGGACCGGGACGCCGCCACGACGCGCCGACGTCGCAAAAAGACGAGGGGCAGGGCGAAGAGTAGAAGGAGAAGCGTTTCCGGCCGCAGGAAAAACCAGCCGAGTTTACTGGCGATGAGAAAGATCGTATCCACTTTATGATTGTCCCGGGTCAGTCTTTGCGGGCATACATGCGAATGCCCGGACCGTCATCTGGAGTGCCGATGAATTCGATACCTGCGGCTTCAAGTGCAGATTGAATTTGCACGATTGTTTTCAGGGTACTTTCAGGAAGGCCATCTACGGCCTCAATACGTCTGATGGTTTTCGGATTTACCCGCGCTGCTTCCGCCAGAACATCTGCTGACCATTTGAGCGCGTTTCTGGCTGCTCTAATTTGTTGACCTGTAATCACTGACAACACCGCTTAATGTCCATTAACATCCCTATTGGTTCTACTATCTTTGACTGGCGCGCAGAATTCAAGCGCCTTGAAGGGGCCTACGCGCCTGCAATAATGCGACCTATTACTCCCGACGTCGCAATCTTTGTGGATTGGTGCGAAAAATAGGGCGTCGTGCCATTCCCCGCGACCGTCATAACCGTGTGTCGCTTCCAAGAAGAGCAGGCCCCGGATCGAGCGCCATCGACGATAAGACGCCGGCTCTACGCAATTCGGAAGGCACACAGGTTACTACGTCTTGCTGACCCCACTTATGATGAAGATATTAACCTGACATTCCGCCGGATACAGCGCGCAAAACTCACGCGCCCAAAACAGGCGAAGGGCCTGACTAGAAAGTATCTGGACA
>MAAC01015453.1_pt1 | contig 24161 bp, 22 predicted proteins | sample 1115981 | NCBI WGS metagenome assembly MAAC01 (sample SAMN04961126, study PRJNA320927) | seawater metagenome | isolation source: sample BD02T64 sea water enriched with oil for 64 days | place: USA:Gulf of Mexico | collected 2013-07-27
TATGGATAAATATTTTGAGCGCTATCCCAATGTTTCTGCTTATATGGAAGATACTCGTCAGCAAGCCAGTGAACAGGGCTATGTTGAAACACTCTTTGGCCGCCGTTTATATTTGCCTGATATTAAGGCTAAAAATGCGATGCGAAGAAAAGGCGCGGAACGTGCGGCGATCAATGCTCCAATGCAAGGTACAGCAGCTGATATCATTAAAAAAGCGATGCTAGCAGTAGATGAGTGGCTGCAAGATCAAGATGATGTTCGCGTTAAAATGACCATGCAAGTGCACGATGAATTAGTCTTTGAAATTCACCAAGACATAGTGGAAGAAACGACTGCTAGGTTAGTGGAAATTATGAATGCTGCGGTTGCATTAAACGTCCCTTTGATCGCCGAAGCGGGTATTGGTGATAACTGGGAACAAGCACATTAAGTATACGGTTGAGCTTAAACCGTAACAATATCTAATAAAGTAATATCGGGCCTCTTTTTTCAATGGAAAAGAGGCCTTTTCTTTAAGGTGTAGGGTATTTTACTGTCAGCTTTTTTTACACTTTGGTGTTAATGAAAAGTAGCTGTTTGGTTAACCTTTTGTAAAGCAAGCTGTATTAATTAAGGTATGTTTTTTGCATTTATGTACAAATCTATAATGGCCTTTATCTATAATTGATCTAAGTCGAGTTTGCTAACATAAGTTGGTCAAATCATGAATCTTAATACAATACTATCTGCTAGGACATTCGCAATCGGTGTTTTACTCTTATCTATGATGAGTGGTCAAGCTTTGGCTAGCGTAACAACAACCCAAACCCAACAATATTTAATTATTGCCACGGGTGGCAGTGAAACATTTATATCTAATGAAGGTGAATTAGGAGCTGATCAGCAAGTGGTCTCTGATAGTGGAGGTGCCGCTAATGGTTCAATTCATGACTCCTTTGGTGGTGGAAATTTAGATTTAGAATTTTTTGTCAATGATAATCGCTGGGAAAACTATGATAGTGGCAATATCGTTGGTAAAAGTGATTATTTAAAAGGTGCAAAAATTTTAGGGGAAGCCCCTGATTATACTGGAAATGTAGCCTTAACTGATAGTGGTGGCTCATTTACGTCAGAAAAAACCGATTATTTTGCATCTATTGGCATACGTTGCGCTCAAAGTGGTAGTGGCTGCTCTTCTGCTAATAATGACTTGGATGACGATAGCTGGAAAGAAAGTGGCTCTGATTCTTTTAAAAACTTACACCATATAGCTAATGCTAATAATGGTGGTTTGTCACAATTTTCTAATCCTGACTTAACACAGATGTTGTATGAACTGGATGAATGGAAAAAATATATCAGTGATCCTAATTTACTAGCAGAATTTAAGATTACTAATGCAAATATGGATAACAGAAGCTATAAAGATAATAGCCCTTATAAATTAGATATAGATAATATCGATGATGGTGTGCAGTTTAGTGTTAATAATATGGGCTCTACAACTGGCAATTTTGTTAATGATGGTATTGCGATTATAGATATTGATGTCGGTAATGGAGTTGACTTTTCGGTTAATAATAGCGATTGGATATTGCAAACCATCGGAGGATTAGAGGGGACAATCGCTATCTTCAGAATGGTGGGGAAAAAGTCAATAAAGTTTGTTAATTCATCTATTATGATGAGTTGTTCTAATAAAGGTAGCGGTCATTGTGAAGATGAAACTGTGCAAAATTTAGGTGCTCTGTTTTATACAGACTCCGCGAACAGCGATGCTTTTACCATTACACAAAGTATTCTTGGAGGCATTGGCCTTTGGGATATGAGTAATAAAAGTGATGGGATTAATATTAACAATTTACAAGGTTGTACTCAGTTAATCAGCGATAAAGTTAAATTAAGTTCAACCAATCGATTAAATCGTTGTTCGTTGGCTTATACAGAACCACAAGACCCACCAACAGAAGCGCCAGCAGAAATACCAGAGCCATCTACATTGGTTTTATTTTCATCAATGTTATTGCTGTTAATAAGAATTAGAACGAAGAAATCAGCTTAAACGGCTTTAATACTTTTTGCCACTTTAGTGTATGTTTATTGAAAAACCTTATAGCTTAGGTCTAGTGTGATCTACGTATAAATTAATGTTTTATCATATTTGTAGGTTCCAATGTCTAATAAAATAAGTATCGCGCTCATTTTTCTCTTTTCATTTCCTATTTTTGCTCAGCAAAAGAGTAGTGATCAATATGAAAAAGCCCTACAAAGTTATAGCGAAAATGATTTCAATGCCGCCTATATCCATCTTAAAAACGTCCTAAAAGAAAGTAATGGATATGTGCCCGGAAAAATATTGATGGGCAGGGTCTTACTGGAAAAAAGCTATTATCTCGATGCCAAGATAGAGTTTTCTGAAGCGCTAGAGTTAGGCGGTGATATCGAGTTAATTATCAAGCCACTGGGTGAAGTGTTATATAACTTAAAGCGCTATCAAGAAATATTGCTATTAGGTGATAAATATCGTTTATCAAGAACGGCAAAAACTACCCAACATTTGCTTAAGGCAAAAGCCTATAAGCAATTAAAACAACCAGAACAACAATGGCAAGAGTATCGTGCCGCCTATCATTTAAGTCCTAATGAAATTAGTGTCCTTAATGAATTATCGACCTATCACATTAATAACCAAGAATTTACTCAAGCACAATTGTTAATAAATAAAATAATTAAGCTTGGGAAAGATGATTATTTTACCTGGCATTTACAAGGTCAATTGCAGAAGTCAAAGGGTGAACTGGCTAAGGCGGTTGATACCTTCGAAAAAGTTTTGTTAATTAAACCTGAATATACAAATGCTAAAAGAGCATTGGCGGCTATTTACTTACAATTAAATAATAATAAAAAAGCTAACATACTCGTGGATGAAGTTTTACAAGCTTCGCCAGAAGATCTACATGCCAAGCTGTTAAAAGCTAATTTGTTACTGGCGGCAAACGAAAACTCCTCAGCCAAAGCTATTTTAAATTCCTTAACACAACAATTAAGTTTAGTGCCAGACGAGACTCAATCTGCGATTAAATGGATTTATTTTATTAATGGAGTATCAGCATTTCTCCTAGAAAACTATGAATTAGCGATAAAAGAGTTAAATCAATATTTATCGAATGATCCAACTAATTTTCACGCAGTAATCTTAATTAGCCAAGCCTATTTGAAGCTCAATCAAAGGGGCTATGCTCGTGACCTTTTGGAAAAACACACTAAAAAAGTTGTTGAAGATAAAAAACTAGCGATATTATTATGCGATTTATATGTTGAAAGTAGAAAAGCCTTTAAGTGTGAAGAACTCATAAATGAGCGCTATAAAAACTCCCCTGATGATGCTGCAACAGTATTGGTTCACAGTCGAATGTTATATAGCCAAAATAGAATAAGTGAGGCGATTAAACTATTAGAGCGGCATAATAAAGACAATCGCAATATTCAGTTTGAAGACTACCTAATTAGTCTTTATATGAATAATAATCAAGCGGGTAAAGCGGCTTATCTTGCTAATAAATTGCTTAGTGAATTTCCCACTAATTTGGTTTTAATGAACTCGATTGCCGCGGCGCTTATTGAGATGAAAATGTATGATCACGCTTTTAAAGTCACCCAAGATATACTTGGCCAAGATGCTAATTATTTCCCGGCAAAATACAATCAGGCTTCTGTACTCATAAAATTGAAACGGCCTAAAATGGCTAAAGATATTTTGTTGAGGTTGGTTGAACTTCAGCCTAAAAGTGTTAAATCTCGGTTATTATTGGCAGAAGTGGAAGTGGCAATGGGGCAATCTCAAAAGGCTATTTATGTCTTGAATGAGGTATTAAAAATTGATCGGAGTAATATTACGGCACAAGAACTTCTAGTGATGTTATTAAAATTAACAGGACAATACAAACAAGCTTTAAACTTCCTTAATAAATTGATCAAGCAAGATAGATTATCAGCCAATTATATTAAAACAAAAGCAGAATTACTCATTGCTTCAAGAGAGTTCGAGTTATTACCTAAACAATTTAACATTTTATCTAATTTATGGAATGAAGATGCTATCCAGTTAGTTGTCTTAAGCCGATTACAACGCACTGCACGGTATATGGTTGGTGCGAGAAAATCTATGGATAGGGCAATAGTTTTATCACCACAATCACAAAAGGTACAGTTTGCTGACGCAAAATTAAGTATCTATGAACAATCGGGTCGTAAAACAGAAGAGAAGCTCGCTAACCTTAAAAAGCAATTTCCAAATAACTCGCAAGTAACCGCTTTGCAAGGAGACTCATTATTGGCTAAAAATGAAGCTGAAAAAGCACAGGTGGCATATTTATTAGCATTCAAACAAGATCAAAAAAATGGTATGGCGTTAGTTAAAGCTTCTGAGTTAGCGAATAAAGGCTTTAAGTCAGCAGAGTTTGAATCAGCATTATTAACATCACTAACAAAATACCCGAATAATTTTTATTATCGAAACCTATTAGCCGATTATTATCTCTTAGCAAAGAGAAATACCGAGGCACAGTCGCAATATTTATTAATCAAAGATGTAGTAAAATTACCCAATAAAGCTGAAGTATTAAATAACCTCGCTGTTGCTACCATTAAAGATGATCTCGCTACTGCTGAAAAATATGCCAAACAAGCCAGTGAATTAAAACCATCATCTGGGGAAATTTTAGATACTTACGGTTGGGTTTTAGCAAAACAAAAATCGTATACCAAGGCATTGGCAGTCCTCCGACAAGCACGCTCGTTAAATGCTAATGACCCAAATATCAGTTATCACTTAGGTTATACACTAAACTATTTGCATCGGAAAAAAGAAGCGATTGTCGCATTAGAAGATGCGATTAAATCAGATATACCTTTCGAGGAAAAAGAAGAAGCGGTGCGGTTTTTGAGTAGCATTGATTAACTATTTTATTTGTTAAAAACACTGTTGTGTAATTTTATTACAAAAACACGTTGCAGAACTGGAGTAGATACTCTATACTTCTATTCGTTCCTAGCGAACGCTTGTTGTAATAATTTGTATATTCTAGCTTTCCTCATAGCTAATAAGCCGATAATGATATTATCGGCTTTTTTTTACCTCGAAATCCGCCAAAGCTCTCTTTGTAATAATATTACAGTTATTTAGTTTTCTTATCATCTATAGGATCAATGATAGGCTCAATCGGTTTGACTTTACTACGACCCGATTTGCGCAATGCATCTCGGAGTACATATTCAATTTGAGCATTAAGACTACGCAATTCATCATCAGACCATTGTTGCATGGCGTTGAGAATTTCTTCGTTAATCCTTAATGGGTAGGCTTTTTTAGCCACGGTAACCTCTGTGCAATGAGTAAAAAGAAAGGGCGTAGCGCCCTCGATACTTTAATATAAACTACCGGCATTAACGATAGGTTGTGCGGCTTCATCACTACACAAAACCACTAATAAGTTACTGACCATCGCGGCTTTTCGTTCAGTGTCTAGTTCGACAATTTCACGCTCCGCTAAACTTTGCAGTGCCATTTCAACCATGCCTACCGCACCTTCTACTACCAGTTTACGGGCTGCGATTATCGCCATGGCTTGCTGGCGACGTAACATCGCATTGGCAATTTCAGGGGCATAAGCTAAATGACTAATACGTGATTCAATCACCCTTACGCCGGCTTTTTCCAAACGCGCTTGTACTTCTACTTTTAGGGCTTCGGAAATTTCAGTAGGATTGCTACGTAATGAAACATCCTCCTCCTCATGGTGGTCATATGCATAGCTAGTGGCTAAATTCCTTAATGCCGATTCACTTTGAATAGAAACAAAATCTTCATAGTCATCAACCTGGAAAACTGCTTCAGCGGAATCGATCACTTCCCAAACAATTACGGCGGCAATTTCGATTGGATTACCATTTTTATCATTGACTTTAAGTTTGCTACTTTCGAAGTTTCTAACTCTCATAGAAACACGCGCTTTAGTATAAAAGGGGTTGGCCCAGCGTAAGCCTGAGTCATGCACAGTACCAGTATATTTGCCAAATAATTGTAATACTCTTGCTTCTTTTGGATTGACCATAAAAAAGCCAAACCAGCAAATAAAAGTCATGATGGCGAGTATCAAACCTAAAACTGCTTGTCCAGCGGATTGATTCATTAGCCCATTAACAACAATCGCAACGGTGCCTACCTGTAAGGCAAGTAAAACAAAGATGAACATGATGCCGTTTGGGGCTTTAATTTCTTTTTCTGTAAACATGCTTTTCTCCATGAAAAGTAACTAAGTTGATATCATAATGATATCAACTTGATTTGATTGCAAGCATTATTCGCTATTTATTATTAGTTAGCTTTCTTGTAAATGGCAGGTGATAAGTGTTTAATGAATCAATTTTTGCCACTATTACTTAGTGGAATATAGCGTTGTGCCTTGATTAGGTTCTCAGTGTTTAGGTTTTTATACTCAAGATTTTAAGGAGAATATTTTGAAGAAATTGCTCACTCCGTTGCTATTGTCATCTCTAATAGCTTGCCAACAATCTACCCCTCAGCTTGAAAAGTCAGCAGAAGATCAAGTTATTGCTGGCGTAAACTTTGTCGAACAAGTGGAAAATAAATCGGGTAAAACCGTTATTCCTTATCAAAAATACGTATTAGATAATGGATTAACCGTGGTTTTACATAAAGACACCTCTGATCCATTAGTACATGTTGACGTTACTTATCATGTTGGCTCCGGGCGTGAAGCGTTAGGTAATTCAGGATTTGCCCATTTTTTTGAACACATGATGTTTCAAGGATCTGAGAATGTCGCAGATGAACAACATTTTAAAATAGTTACTGAAGCTGGCGGTACAATGAATGGTACTACCAATAGTGATAGGACTAATTATTACCAAACGGTACCGGCTAACCAACTGGAAAAAATATTGTGGTTAGAATCAGACCGTATGGGTTTTCTCCTTGATGCCGTCACGCAAGAAAAATTCGAAGTACAACGGGAAACGGTCAAAAATGAACGTGGCCAAAGATACGATAACCGTCCTTATGGCCTATTAAGAGAGCGCGTTGCTGAAGCGTTATACCCAGCAGGCCATCCATATTCATGGCAAACCATTGGTTATTTAGAAGATTTAGACCGTGTTAATGTTAATGACTTAAAAGCTTTTTTTCTACGCTGGTATGGTCCTAATAATGCCACGATTACTATTGGTGGTGATATTAATGAGGCTGAAACCTTAACTTTAATTCAAAAATATTTTGGCGTTATCCCTAAAGGGCCTGAAGTACAGATGCCAGAAAAACCTTCGTTTGCTCTTGAGGCAGATCGTTATATTTCCATGGAAGATAATGTGCATTTACCTTTGGTATATATGTCATACCCTACGGTGTCTGTGCGTCATGAAGATGAAGCGCCACTTGACGTATTATCAAGTATTCTAGGCGGTGGAAAAACGTCATTACTTTATAAAAACTTAGTGAAAAATCAACTTGCTGTGCAGGCATCTGTAAGCCATCCTTGTGCAGAATTAGCCTGTACCTTTAATTTACTTGCACTACCACATCCTGCATCGGGTAAAAATTTAGCCGATATTGAGAAAATTATTCGAGACACCCTAGTAGAGTTTGAACAACGTGGCGTAGAAGAAGATGATTTATTGAAAGTGAAAGCAGATATGGAAGCAAGCTTTATCTTTGGTTTGCAAAGCGTAGCAGGAAAAGTTAGTACGTTAGCAGCCAACCAAACATTTAAAGGTGACCCTAACTACATTGAAAAAGATATTGCCCGTTATAACAAAGTTAGTAAAGCCGATGTGATGCGAGTCTTTAAAAAATACATAAAAGACCAGCACGGCGTGATAATGAGCATTGTACCCAAAGGTCAATTAGCGCTTATTGCAGCGAAAGATAACTTCACACCCGCTGAACGAGTATTTACCAACCAAAGTATTACCTCTTCTGAAGAGTTAAAGGTTCGACAAGCTAAAGAGACTTTTGATCGCAGTCTAATCCCTGCAGTGACAGCAAATAAAGCGGTAGATGTTCCGACTATGTGGCAAGAAACCTTTGCAAATGGTATTAAGCTGCTAGGTACCCAAAGTGCTGAAACACCTACCTCGTCAATTTTGATGAAAATTCCAGCTGGACATTACTTTGAATCAAAAGATAAAGCGGGCTTAGTGTCTTTATTAGCGAGCACTTTGAATGAATCTACCACTAAACGAAGTGGTGAAGCAATGAGTCAAGCGTTGCAAAAACTAGGTAGTTCAGTGCATATATCTGCAGGTAACCAATACTTAAACGTTAATATTAATGCATTAACTAAAAATATTGATGCCACGTTAGCATTAGTTCATGAAAAATTATTGTCACCTGCTTTTATCACTAGTGAGTTTGACCGCAACAAAAGCAATGCTATCCAAGGAGCAATTAACAGTAAAAAAGATGCGGGTTATCTAGCCTCAACTGCTTATCGTCAGTTATTGCATGCTGACAATATTGCGGCAACGTCTAGTGGTGGCTCAGAACAAAGCTTAACCAATATTACCCTTGAAGATGTTAAAAGGTTTTATCAACAACAAGTAAAACCTTTTGATAGCCAAGTTATTGCCGTTTCTGACTTAGAGCAATCCTCGGTGATAAAGGCATTATCCCCCTTTAAATCATGGCAAGGTAAGGGTCAGACGTTAGCGCTTACTTTACCTAAGCCTGAGACAAAGCTTGGGGTGATTTATCTTGTTAATAAAGATGACGCGGCACAATCAGCTATTCGTATTGGCAAACGTTCAATGACGCAGGACATCACAGGTGAGTATTATAAATCGTATTTGATGAACTTCACTTTAGGTGGCGCGTTTAATAGTCGTATCAATTTAAATTTACGTGAAGATAAAGGCTATACCTATGGCGCGGGCTCATATTTTAGTGCAGATAAATTATCAGGTACCTATACCGCTTATGCGGAAGTACGCGCAGATGTTACCGACAAATCGATTGTTGAAATAGTTAATGAACTTACAAATTATGCGCAACATGGTATTACTAATGAAGAGCTTAGTTTTATGCGCAATGCTATTAATCAAAAAGATGCTCTAAAATATGAAACACCACGGGCAAAATTAAGATTTTTGGCACAAATATTAGAGCATCAATTGACGCCTGATTTTGTTAAAGAGCGTAGTGAGATTGTTAAAAATATAACCAAAGAAGAGGTTAATGCTTTAGCAAAAAGGCATATTAACTTAGATGAAATGATCATGGTGGTGGTAGGTGATGCAGAGACATTAAAACCTCAACTGGAAGCCTTAGGTTATCAAGTGCTGGATCATGAAATATAGTTAGGATCTTGAAGATTATTAGGGGGTGAGCAATTCGCCCCCTGAATTTTGTTCGTAAATCAGAAAATAAATTTGACCGAAAAGTGATGGTAAGTCTTTAGCTTACTTCTGCCCAAGGCATATTAAATTCAACTTCAGATTTAAGTTGTTCTTCATTGATAGGTTTTATTAAATAGCCTCTGCCGCCTACTTGTGTAGCTCTGGTGATATCACGTTGATCTTGAGAGCCAGACATAAAAATAACCGGTATATGAGCTCTACTTGCTGATTGTTTGATACGACGACAACATTCAAAACCATCCATAATTGGCATGGTTATGTCCATTAAAATAACACTCGGCTGGAAGGTGGTTAATAATTTTAACGCCTGAAGACCATCTTTAGCGGCATGAATTTTATAGCCAAGATCAGCAAGCATATTAGTAACAACACGGGTATTGATGACACTATCATCAACGATAAGAACACTTGATTGTAACGACTCTTCCATAAACATCGAACTCCTTTACAAATGGTAAATACACCAAGACAGTATAAGCATATATAGTTGCGAATAATTTGTAAAGAGTACCGTTCTGGTTGACCTGTAGTCAATTATTGTGCTTTAAAATATATTGAAATAGAGGAGTTGAAAGTGAGGATCCAAGCCCTTCTGTCTATATGGCCATTCGCCTGCTACAGTTAGTGAATGTCATAAACACAATGAAGGGATGCCTTGTGAGTGTAAGCGAAAATTTATTCAGTGAAAAGTTGAGCACAGATTTCTACGACTCCATGCTTGGCGACATAAAAACTCCTAGTTCAATGAATCGCTTAGAAAGAATAACATTAGATAATGTCATTGCAATTTTGAATCACCCCGAGCAGCTAAATAGACATATACCTATGTTACCTTCGATGTTGATATGTTTATTGGATGCCATAAAAAATCCTCATGCAGACATATTTACTTTTATAGATATTATTGAAAAAGACCCTGCCTTTGCTGCTGAAGTATTAAAAGTAGCCAATACGGCTAAATATAATCGCGGTGACGAAGAGATCATTTATTTACGAAGTGCTACCTCTTTGTTAGGTATTGTTGGACTATTGAAAATAGCCACTACGTTACTGATGGCTGATGTAATTCCGTGTAAGCCGAGTGATTATAAACTTTATGGTCGTCAAATTTGGGTGCATTCAATACAGTGTGCAACCTTGTGTGAATTAATCGCCAAAGATGAGCAAAAAAATCAAGCAGATGGTTATTTTATTGGTTTAATTCATGATCTTGGTAGAATTGTTGTTTTTAATTCCCTTGCTGAAACGTTAGGAGAATCATTCACATCCATTACACCTTGTAGTCAACCCTATAAAGATTTGATGACAGAAATGGCCATAGACATGAGTTATTATATTGCTCAACAATGGCAATTACCTTCGGTATACATCGAAGCTCTTAATCAGCAAAGAGCGTCATCGCGTGATGGTTTAGGTTGTTTATTGTATAGAGCCAACCGTTTAAGTGAAAACTACTTATTGTTTATTAAAGGAAATATCAATAAAGAATGCCACCAACAGCTTCAAGATGAATTAAAAATAAATGAGACAATTGTTGATGAATTTCATCAGCTTGCATCAGTCATTGAAGAAAGCACCTTGTAATTCAATAAAAGTAGCAGTGCTTAATATCTGTTAAAGAAACATTGATTAAACACAGTTGATGTCATTTATTTTCGGGGAATATTCTTTAATACCGCTACTAACAGTTGCCAATACAGGGCAACGGATGATATTTCAACTTTTTCATCGGGTGAATGAGGAAACTTTATCGTTGGGCCGAATGAGACCATGTCCCAATTTGGGTAAGCTGTTTTAAATAAACCACATTCTAAACCTGCGTGTATCACCATTATTTCTGGCACTTTATTAAATAAAGACTGATAGGTTTCACGCACGATATTCATGATCACCGAAGCTGTTTCAGGCTTCCAGCCAGGGTATGCACCACTAAACACAATGTTTGCACCCGCAAGTTTAAAAACTGAATCAACGGTGGTTTGTGCCTCTAAACGACCATCATCATGCAAACTTCGGATAAGGGTCATCACTTCGAATTTGTTTCCCTTGGTGCGCATAACGCCAAGATTTAACGATGTTTCAACAATGCCGATAATATCGTCGCTCATGCGCATAACACCATTAGGACAGGCATTTAAAGCGCGTAAAATAGTTAACTGGCTATCTTTAGTCCAACATTGCTCAAATTCCTCAGGTGAAATAAGCATCATATCGATGGCTGTTTCAACCGACTTTAAGTTAGTTTTCATCGTGGCCAAATACTGCGCTAGTTCCGTTTTAAAGGCATTAATTTGTTCTTCGGCAATGACAAAGCTAGCGTCTGCTTCTCTTGGAATGGCATTACGTAAACTACCACCATTTAACTCAGTTAGTTGTAAATCGTATGTTTGACAGGCATTTAGTAAGAAACGGATCAGTAAAGTACAAGCATTAGCTCGGCCAGTATCAATATCTACACCCGAGTGTCCGCCTTTTAAACCTGAGATTGATAAATTAAAGGCTTGGTAATTGGCTGGTACGGGTTCAATTTTTAGTGGGAAAGTTGCCGTACCATCAATGCCTCCAGCGCAGCCCATGTATACTTCACCCTCTTGTTCGGCGTCAGTATTGATGAGAATTTCACCTTGTAACCAGTTGGGTTGCAGGCCAAAAGCACCGGTCATGCCCGCTTCTTCATCAATTGTTACTAGCACTTCAAGTGGGCCATGAGTAATATCATTACTGGCTAATATAGCTAAAGCAGAGGCTAAACCAATACCATTATCTGCGCCCAACGTTGTGCCTTGCGCCGTCACCCATTGACCATTTTCTTCATTGGTGATGTATGGCTTAATGGCATCAGTTAAAAAGTTATGATCTTTGTCAGCATTCTTTTGTGGCACCATATCCATATGTGCCTGCAAAATAACGCCTTTACGATCTTCCATGCCGGATGTTGCTGGTTTGGTGAGTAATAAGTTTCCGACCGCGTCTTCTTTAACGGCTAAGCCTTGCTCTTTTGCCCATGACTGAATCCAAGCTGAAATCTTTTGTTCATGTTTTGATGGGTGAGGTATAGCGCAAATATGCTCAAAGAATTGCCATAATTTTTGTGGTTTTAAGTGCGATAAAGTGCTCACTGCGCATCCTTATGAGAGTGATGATGAAAAATACCAACAGATTTTAGCGGTTAGTAAAAAGGTTATTTACTGGCCATTAAGAATTGCCATTGTTCGTTAAAGTTTTCACTGGGTTTTTTAACAAAGCTCGAACGTACATAGCCAGCAATTTTTCCTTCGGCAAAGGCGACAAGTAAATTAGCTAAAGCAAGTTCATTAATTTCAAAACCTTTGCCTTCACGAAGTTTACGTTCGCGCAATACTTGCTTAAATTGCGACTCTAGTTTTTCAAAAAATTGATTCACGCGTGTGCCTAAACGTTCATTTTCTCCCATTAAGGCATCGCCCGTTAAAATCCGACACATACCAGGATTGCGCTCAGCAAAAATGAGTAAGACATGCAAAATATGATGACAACGCACGAGGGCTTCTTTGTGATCAGATAAAATTAAATTTACACGAGAAAAAATAGATTCTTCAATAAATTCAATTAAACCTTCAAACATTCGAGCTTTTGAAGGAAAGTGTCGATAAAGTGCCGCTTCAGATACCCCGACCTCAGCAGCTAACTTAGCTGTCGTAATTCGTTGTCCAGGACTGGTCTGTAACATTAACGCCAAACATTCTAAAATTTGTTGTTTACGGTTGGGTTTTTGATTAACCGACATATAAGTTGTTCTCTTTTATTATAATTATTGGTGATGATGCAAACTCACTAGATTGTATAATGTTCTTGTTGTTCAAGCTAGATGTTCAAACTAAATGTTCGCTAATGATGTTTATCAATTGCTGAGCAACTACCGTCTTATTATTGAGTGTTATCTCAAAGGATTGTTCTGCAGAAAATACCGTTAAGGCATTGTTGTCGCTGTTAAATCCTTGGCCTGATACTGAAACATTATTGGCGGCGATTAAATCTAAATTTTTACGCTTGAGCTTATCGAGCGCATATTGTTCCACATCCTGTGTTTCTGCGGCAAAACCAACGGTAAAAGGTTTGTTCGTTAATTTAGCAACATCGGCAACGATATCGGGGTTTTTAACTAAATTGATTTGCATTTGTTGGTTATTAGCGGTTTTCTTTATTTTTTGTTCGGCAATTTGATCTACTCGATAATCTGCCACTGCCGCACAAGCAATAAAAACATCCGCCGTTTTTGCTAATGAAACTGCGTGTTGATGCATTTGTTGCGCACTATCAACATTAATAAGCTCGGCAGTGGCTGGCGGAGCTATATTTACTGGACCAGAAATTAAAGTAACTTTTGCACCAGCCATTAACGCAGCTTGTGCTATGGCATAGCCCATTTTTCCTGAGCTATGATTAGATATGTAACGAACCGGATCTATCGCTTCTCTTGTTGGTCCTGCAGTGATCACCCAATGTTGTTCGGCTAAAGCTTTTGTTTGATATAGGTTACAGGTCAGGGTGACAATTTCATCGACATCCAACATTCGTCCCAACCCTACATCACCACACGCTTGTTCCCCTTTACCAGGTCCCCAAATAGTGATGTTTCTCTTGATTAAGGTATTTATGTTTTCTTGTGTAGCAAGAGCATGCCACATCTGTTGGTTCATCGCTGGGCTAACAATTACTGGTGCAGCTGTCGCTAATACTAAGGTGCTTAATAGATCATTGGCCATACCATGAGCGATACGAGCAAGGGTATTGGCACTTGCTGGGGCAATGAGTATTAAGTCAGCCCATTTTGCTAATTCAATATGACCCATGGCTAATTCGGCTTCAGTATCTAATAAATTGTCTGCTACCGCATTGCCTGAAACAGCTTGTAATGTGAGCGGAGTAATAAATGCTTTTGCCCCTTCGGTTAATACCACGCGAATGTTTGCCCCATGATCTTTTAATCGACGGACCAGTTCAGGTGTTTTATAAGCTGCAATACCGCCAGTGATACCTAAAACGATATTTTTACCATGTAGAGTTTGCATAACCAGTGAGTCTTACTAATCTAAATAAACAGGTGTTATACAATAACATCATTCCTTTTCGAAGAAAATTGACAATGCAAGGACGCATTTATGTTAAAGGACTGGCCAAGCACAGAAAAACCCAGAGAAAAATTATTAATTCATGGCGCAGCGAGTTTATCTGACGCTGAGCTATTAGCGATATTTTTACGTACTGGGGTTAAAGGGTGCCATGTAGTTGATTTAGCAAGACAGTTATTGATCAGCTTTGGTAGTATTTCTGCGGTATATAAAGCTTCGCGAGATGATTTTTGTCAAATGCACGGTTTAGGAACGGCAAAGTATGTGCAGTTGCAAGCTTGCTTAGAAATGACCAAGCGCTTTCTCAGCGAAGAACTTAAACAGGGACAATGCTTAACCTCATCACCAATGAGTAAAGATTTTTTGGTCGCTCAACTTCGTAATGAAACACAAGAAGTTTTTGCCATGCTTTTTCTTGATAACCAACACCAAGTGCTTCATTTTGAACGATTGTTTTACGGAACCATAAATGCCTCAGCGGTTTATCCGCGCATTGTTGTTGAGAAAGCGATTAAATACCAATCAGCCGCGGTCATTTTTGCTCATAACCATCCTTCAGGGATCGCCGAAGCAAGCCATGCTGATAAAAGTATCACCGCTCAATTACAACAAGCATTAGCACTGATTGATATCAAGGTGCTTGATCATATGATTATTGCGGGTCATCGATGTTACTCCTTTGCTGAACATGGTTTAATTTAAACTATTTGAGCAAAATTCTTGCAAGTCTCACTATTGACGGTTAGGTTTAATTTATCACCTTTAGGTTATTATCAATGGATGTAAGGAACAGGGTATGGCAAGTGACAAAGAAGATGAGTTAGAGCGTAGGCAAGCATTTCGACTAGATATGGAGAAAGAGCTTGTTGATATCACTTGGACAAATGAAGCGGGTCAAGAATTCATCAAGAAAATTGTCTGTGTTGACTTTTCTAAAGGTGGCTTGAAACTAGATTGTGACCAAAACATACCGGTCAATACTGAGGTGATGGTAAAATTTCATGCAGCAGCACAAAATAGCCAAATACTGGCGGGGAAAATTCTTCGTTGTTTGGAGCAAGATCATGGCTGGTTTGAATTGGTAATAAAATTGCAGGAATAAGTAGGCTTTGATTTTTTAGACTATACTGGAAGATCATAGTAGTGAAAGTGGTGTGATAAGGGATTGGCGATATGATGATTTTAGTGGGTGGCGAAAAAGGGGGTAGCGGAAAAAGCTGCTTGGCGCAGAATTTAGCAGTATTTTTTGCCCGAGATAAAAGTGCCATCGTGTTAATGGTTGACTGTGATCCGCAACGAACTACTTCTGATTGGATCCAAGCAAGAAATACCGACCCCACGTTACCTGCCATTAATTGCATCCAACTTTATGGCAAGATTCGTAATGATTTACTGAGTTTAAACCAACATTATGACCACGTTATTGTCGATTGTGGTGGTCAAGACAACTTAGCTTTACGTGCAGCAATGTCTGTAGCCGACCATGTTATAATCCCACTTCGTCCTAAACGACGTGATTTAAAAACAGTGCCACATATGGAAGATATGTTAAGTACGTGTAAAATGGTTAATCCAAAAATGCTGGCATCGTTTGTTATTACGCAATGCCCAGCGTTGCCTAATCAAGCGAGTCGGATTTTAGAAGCTAAAGAAGTTTGTGGCTCTTATGGCATAAATGTATTAGACGCAATAACCTATAATCGTAATATTTATGATGACAGTGAAGAGCAAGGCTCATCAGTTTTAGAAATAGACCCTGATGGTAAGGCAGCCTTAGAAATGACAGCAATAGCAGAAGAATTAATAGCGATGAAACCGGATAACTCACATGAGTTTAATTGATTTAAAAAAATCCAAGGATGATAAACCACGCAAGAAGGCGTTTACCGTAGATGAATTTATCTCTGACGCTGAAAATTATGCCAAAGGTGCGCCAGAAATAGTCAGTGAAAATAAGGGACAACCGCTTAATTTGCAACAAGCATTAATTGCTGCCAAGCAGTTTGAAGTTAAAAAGCAAGCAGAACGAAGAAGTAACAAAGAAAATAAAGCTTTTCGTCATGCAACATTTACCCTCAGTGAAGAAGCAATTACGCAATTACAAGACCTAGCTCAAGATAGCCAATTAGCAAAATCTCATATTATTCGAATTTTAATCAACGAACTTTGCAATAAAGAACAACAAGAGAAACTCAAAAAGTTATTAGACTCTAATACCAAATGAATCATTTCAGTTGCTATTTTATAAGCTGATTGGCTATATATTGACTGCACAAAGCTTGAAAGATCTGCAGTAAAGTGTTGTTTTCTTACCATCCTAGATGAATTTTAACCTCCTAAGTCATTAATTTATATCTTATTTTCAAAGAGAAACAATAGATTTAACATAAAGGCTAGCATTCGTTTTTTACTTTCTCTATAATATGCCACCTTTTTCAGGATCCTAAGGCGACGGTCTTGGGGAAATATAGCTCGAGCTGAAATTAATTTTTGGAGTGACTCACATGTCTAAAGTTTGCCAAGTAACAGGCAAAAAGCCAATGGTTGGAAACAATCGTTCGCACGCAAGAAACGCGACTCGTCGTCGTTTTTTACCTAACCTTCAATCTCACCGTTTTTGGGTTGAGAGTGAAAATTGTTTCGTTAAATTACGTTTAACTCCGAAAGGAATGCGTATTATCGATAAAAAAGGTATTGATGCAGTATTAGCTGACATTCGTGCCCGTGGCGAAAAAGTTTAAGGAATCATCATGCGTGATAAAATTCGTTTAGTTTCTAGTGCTGGTACTGGTCATTTTTATACTACTGATAAGAATAAAAAGACCATGCCTGAAAAGATGGAGATCAAAAAGTTTGATCCTCGCATCCGTCAGCACGTTATGTACAAAGAAGCTAAAATTAAATAATTTTAGCTTTTAAAAAGAATTAAAAAACCCAGCCTTGCGCTGGGTTTTTTTATGCACAGGATGTGCGGTATGTCGAAATTGCAGGAGCATAATTTCGTGTATGTTCAGGATGAACGGTATGTCGTGGTGCCATGGCCGTTCTAAGGCATCCTTGCCTTCACGGCATTAGTGCATCCATGCACGTCGATGGCAAAGAACGACGATGCACACGACTGCAGGGATGCAGAAGGTAGAGCGACGCAGGAAGGCAAAGCCGAGGATGTGAGGGTTTCGAGATCGATTTCAAACATGAGTATTTGATACTCATGATCTATTGAATAGTATTAATATTAGGAAAGTCTAAGGACGAATTATAATGTTAGGGGAGGTGTCTATATCACCATCACTGGAAATAGTTGCGGCATTACCGTTACATAACAAAATAGCCATGCTGCCTTGTTTGCTATTACGGATAAAGGTTAAATCATAGCCAAATTGAGTTAGACTACTGGAAGCAAATTTTTGTGCTAAAGATAACTTATCCCACAAGTTAGATTGCTCAATGGTATAGTGTCTTCTTTCTAACAGTATTTCTCTTTCTGCTATAGCTTCCACATTATTCTCATTATAGACTTTACAGGCCTTTGCCTTGTACTTATTTGCACAATATACCAATTCGTACGAATTTTCAACAATCAAATAACATAAAAACAACTAATAAGACCAGACATAAAGCCAGCTCATTGTGCAATTACTCGCAAACATACATCTTCAAGTTGAATGGGTATATAATGAGTTATCTTTTTTTGATGAAACTGTTTTATGAGCCAAGTATTAGATGATTTGTTAGCGCTATTGTCACTCGAAGAAATTGAGCAAGGATTATATCGTGGCCAGAGTCAAGATTTAGGTTTTAAAGCTTTATTTGGTGGGCAAGTGATGGGGCAGGCACTGTCTGCAGCACAAGAAACTGTTGATTCAAACCGCCATATCCATTCATTACATTCTTATTTTTTAAGACCAGGTAATGCGCAAAAACCTGTCGTCTACGAAGTCGAAAATATCAGAGATGGTAAAAGTTTCAATACTCGCCGGGTGAAAGCGATCCAAAATGGTAAAGCTATTTTTTACATGACCGCATCATTTCAAGTAGCAGAGGAGGGCTTTGATCACCAAACTACTATGCCAGACGTGACTAAACCTGACGAGCTTCCTTCATTTACAGATTTTATTACCGCCAATCAGCAATATATTCCTGAAAGTGTTCGAGGAAAATTCCTCTCTGAAAAGCCAATTGAGCTAAGGCCGGTTGAACAATACAACTGGATTAACCCTGAAAAATCTGAGCCACTTTGTCATATGTGGATTAAAGCGAATGGGCAATTACCAGACGACCCGCGTATTCACAAATATATGCTTGCTTATACTTCAGACTATCACTTTTTACCTACTGCATTATTTAGCCATGGCGTAAGTCATTGGCAGCCTAACTTTCAAATAGCAACGATTGATCATGCGATGTGGTTTCATCGACCGTTTCGTTTCGATGATTGGTTGTTATATGTTATGGAAAGTCCAACTACCAGTGGTGGGAGAGGACTTGTACAAGGAAAAATATATAATCAAGCGGGTGACTTAGTAGCAAGTACCATGCAAGAAGGTGTACTCAGGCAGTATTGATAGCCCAAGGATATCAGCGTTGACGCCAATCATCGCCACTGGGGTGTTGGAAAATACGAATATCAAATAAAGGTGCCATCGCATATAAATGGTCAAAGATATCTGCTTGAATAGCTTCGTAGTTAACCCAGTCTTGGTCATTACTAAAAAAGTATAACTCTAAAGGTAATCCTGTTGCCGTTGCTGGAAGTTGCCTAACCATACAAGTCATTGTTTGGTGCACTTTTTCATGCTGCTTTAAATAGGCTTCAATATAGGCACGGTACGTACCTATATTCGTTAACTGTCTTTGATGCCCGATATTTCCTTCATCTATTGCAAGGTTTTGGTTGTGTGCTGAAACGGCTTGTTGTTTATCTGCTAAATAATTTTTTAGTAGATGGATTTCGCCCAACGTAGCCAGTTTATCGTTACTATAAAAATGAATACTGCCAATATCAATAATGACAGTTCGTTTTATTCTTCGGCCTCCAGAAGCAATCATGTCACGCCAGTTTTTAAACGAACCACTGATCAATGCATATGTTGGTACTGTGGTGACAGTTTTGTCGAAGTTTTGTACTTTAACGGTATTTAACCCTATCTCAAGTACATCACCGTCTGCGCCATAACTGGGTATTTCAATCCAATCGCCAGGTGCTAACATTTTATTTGCTGAAATTTGAATGCTAGCGACTAAACCTTTAATGGTATCTTGAAAAACTAATAATAAAACCGCGGTTAATGCGCCTAAACCACTTAATAAGTAGATGGGAGATTTATCTAAGATAAACGAAATTGCCAAAATGGTAGCGACTAAATAGACCACTAACTTCACTACTTGGATGCTGGCGTTTAGGGGTAAATAGCGTTCTTTAGCGGTTTGCAGATAAATATTCTGCACAAGATTTAGTAAGGCACCAATGGTGAGAGCGACTTGAAAACTAATGGCCACTTTGGCTAAAACTAACAAAAAATGCAGTGTTGCCGCTTCTGGTGAAATAAGACGAGGCGCCAAAAACCATAAAATAATGATAGGGATTAATAATGCCAGCCGATCAAAAACTTGATGATCTAAAATAAGGTCGTCCCAAGTATTCTGCGATTGAGACACAAGTTTCTTTATCATTCTTAATAATTGATGTGTGGTTAGGTAATAAGAAATAGCACAAAGAGCGAGTATTATCCCACTGCCAAGCAGTAAAGATGTTAACGCTAAATTTTCTTCTGAAACACCCTGTTGGGTTAACCAAGTGGATATTAGCGTTAACATTGTTAGTCCCTATTTATGTTGTTGATGAAGCTCTGCTAGTTTCTGGTCTTTATCTAGCCAAAGTTGATTAACCCATTTCTGAAACTGAATTTTGTGGGCTCTATCATTAACATAATCACCCGTGAGAGATTTATCAATCTCTTTTACTTCAATATCTACATGCACTGCTTTGATTCGGCCACATAAAAAATCAATGAAGGTGGGGATTTTTTCTGGATAATATATGGTGACATCCACTACTTTATTTAGTTGTGTGCCCATCGTTGATAAAACAAAACCTATTCCACCTGCTTTAGGTTTGAGTAAATGCTTAAAGGCTGAGTTTTGCTTATCATGCTTTTGTTGAGTAAATCGAGTGCCCTCGATGAAATTCATAATACTTACAGGCTTGTGTTTAAACTTAGCGCATGCCTTTTGTGTTGTCTCTATATCTTTACCCTTTAAGTGTGGGTTCTTTTTAATAAAGCTTTGGCTATAACGTTTCATAAAAGGGAAGTCTAATGCCCACCAAGCTAGCCCTAAAATTGGTACATAGATCAGCTCTTTTTTCAAAAAAAATTTTAAGAAAGGGATTTTTCCGCTAAAGATTCGTTGTAATACCACAATATCGACCCAAGTTTGATGATTTGAAATCACTAAATACCATTGCTTTTTTTCTAACTTTTCTAAGCCAGTCACAGTGATCTTTGTTTGAGTAAATATTTTTTGATTAAGGGTATTCATGACAACCCAATTAGTTGCCATGCGATCAAGTAAATAACTAAATGCTTTTCGCCAAAAATTAAACGGTAGCAGTGCTTTTACGAACGAAAAAATAACAATAGGTATTAACCAAAAAATAGTATTTAAGGTATAAATAAAAAATGACAACCAGCCTATAATGACCGAGGGAAGAAAATTTAACATGGTTTGAGCCATAACAATCACGATATTATTGTCCCTATGATAAATCGAATTTATCTTGCTTTCAGCTAAAATTTTCAACAAGTTCGTTATTTTTAGATTTCAATGGCATTTTATTTTGCTTAATGATAATAATCGGCGGTCAGTTGGGTGATTTAAACGTTTTTGTTGGTAGTTTTCTGCATGGACAGAAAACGATCACAATTTTTTTAATTAGGTAATTCCCCGATTAAAACATGGAGTAAATTGTATAAAATATTCTCTATTGCGTTGTTATTGCTTAAAAGCATTATAAATAGCAATCTCTACTATTTAACGGGCAGAATTTTATTGCTTTCTATACCTCTTTCAAGGCATGCTTAGCGGTAATGAAATAGGGGAAAAAAATGAACTTTAATCGTGCTGTCATTAAAGTGGGCAGTGCCTTAGTATCACCGGATGCTAATGGTTGTAGTGGTAAATATTTATTAGCCATTGCTCGCTTTATTACCGAATGCCAACAAGCTGGAAAAGAGATTATATTAGTCTCTTCTGGTAGTGTTGCTGCGGGTCGAAAATTAATTCAGCACGGTTCACCTATTCCCTCAATTCCCACCAAACAAGCCATGGCATCCGTTGGCCAAATGCAAATGATGGCTAATTGGCAACGTTTTTTTGATGTCCCTTGTAGCCAATTGCTGATCACTCATGGCGACTTAAAAGATCGCCAAAGATACATTAATATCAAGAATACCTTGCGGATATTATTGGCCAATCATGTTATCCCGATTGTTAATGAGAATGACACTGTCGCGACAGAAGAACTTAAAGTCGGTGATAACGACAATCTTGCTGCTTTAGTTGCTTTAGTCAGTGAAGCGGATTGTTTGTTTATCTTAAGTGATGTAAATGGTGTTTATGATCAAGACCCTAGAAATAACCCAGATGCTCAATTAATCCCAGAAATTGCTGAGATTACCGAAGAAATTTATGCCATGGCAGGTACCACCAATAATCCTATTGCTACCGGTGGGATGAAAACAAAAATCCAGGCAGCAGAAAAAGCGGTTGAAAATGGCATTGAAACCTATATTTTGAATGGCAGTCGTAGTGATGTTTTTGATGACCTGTTAAAAGGTAAAAACCCCGGTACACGTTTTGCTCCGAATAAAGAAGCCGTTCGTGCGCGGAAACATTGGTTAAAACATACTTTAAAAAGTAATGGTCAGGTGATGTTAGATTCAGGTGCCGTTAACGCCGTTGTTAATAAAGGAGCTTCGTTATTGTCTTCCGGTGTTCAAAAAGCGCAAGGGAAATTTATTGCCGGTGACTCGATAGATATAATAGATTCAAGCAGTAACAAAGTCATTGCTAAAGGCATTTGTCAGTACAGCCAAATGGATCTTATGCGCATCAAAGGTTGTAAAAGTGAACAGATCATAGATATTTTAGGTTATTGCCCTAGTAAAGTGATTATTCACCGTGACGACATGGTTATTTTATAAGCCATTGGCTATCAAAGATTATTAAAGAGAAGAATATGAGTGAAAAATTCGATATTGCCGAAAATGCCAAGTTAGTGAAACGCGCTGCTCGTGTAGTTGCGCAATTAACCACCACACAAAAAAATGCCTTACTTACTGATATCGCCAATGCCATTGCGAGCAATAGTGAAGCTATCATTGAAGAAAATAAAAAGGATATTACAGCGGGTCGAGAAAAAGGCTTAGCTGCAGCTATGCTCGATCGCTTGCTATTAACACCAGAGCGAGTGACAGGAATTGCGGATGCTATCAAAGAGATTGTCACCTTGACCGATCCGGTTGGTGATATTAGTAATTTATCGTTACGTCCAAATGGTATGCAGGTAGGTAAAATGCGTATTCCATTAGGGGTTGTGGCGATGATCTATGAAGCACGTCCTAATGTAACTGCAGAAGCAGCTGCGCTATGTATCAAGTCAGGTAATGCCGTTATATTACGTGGGGGATCGGAAGCGATTCACAGTAATATTGCCTTAGCCAATTGTTTACATAAAGTACTAGAGCAACAAGGCATTGATAAAAACATTGTTTCTGTGGTGCCTGATACCAGTCGCGCTGTGATTGAAACCTTGCTGAAACAAAAAGAAAGTATCGACTTAGTGATCCCTCGTGGGGGTGAAGGTTTGATCCGCTATGTTACCGAGCATAGTCAAATCCCAGTGATCCAACACTTTAAAGGCGTTTGCCATTTATTTATTGATAAACATGCAGACTTAACCAAAGCGGTTAATATTTTAGTTAATGGTAAAACCCAGCGTCCAAGTGCCTGTAATGCGATAGAAACATTACTGGTTCATCAAGATATTGCCGAGGCATTTTTACCTTTAGCCGCAGAAGCTTTTATGGCGGTTATTGAACCAGAGATGGTTAAAGTACATGGCTGTGAAAGAAGTTTACCTTATTTTAAACTGGCTGAACTTGCGACGAATGATGACTATCATGCGGAATATTTAGCACAAGAAATAGCGGTGAAAATTGTCGACGGTTTTGCTGCTGCGGTTGATCATATTAATGAATTTACCTCTGATCATACCGAAGTTATCGTTAGCCAAGATACTTCGCGCACACAAGCGTTTATTAGACAAATTAATTCATCGGTGGTGATGGCGAATGCTTCATCACGTTTTTCTGATGGTGGCGAATTAGGATTAGGTTCTGAAATTGGCATTTCAACCAGCAAGCTTCACGCATACGGTCCGATGGGACTAGCGTCACTAACTACTGAGAAGTTTGTAGTTATTGGTGATGGGCAGATCAGGCCTTAATAGTTTTGTACTCATATTGTACCGTCTTTGAATTGGTCATATTCGAGTCAGACTGCTAACACTCAAGGGAATATGGATAAGTATTTCTATCTGTAATTGGTAAGTGGTAATTTATAAAAAGTTTACATAAT
>MAAC01009790.1_pt1 | contig 24140 bp, 16 predicted proteins | sample 1115981 | NCBI WGS metagenome assembly MAAC01 (sample SAMN04961126, study PRJNA320927) | seawater metagenome | isolation source: sample BD02T64 sea water enriched with oil for 64 days | place: USA:Gulf of Mexico | collected 2013-07-27
TTTATTCAGGCCTTTAATGCCGACGGCACTCGTAAACTTGACGCCGATGGCGTTATCGACGCCAGTGGCATTGTTACTGTCACCAGCAAAGAACGTGGCCAGGCCTACCTGGTTAATAGCGAGGTCGTTGTCACCAGCGTACTCGACATCACCAGCAGCGCCGATGAGCTGTGGAATGTATCCCCGGATGCAATCTGGCACGACATCAGCAATAGCCACCTCTACGCCACCGGACTCGTTGACGGCGACTACTACGTTTACAGTGCCGATGAAGTCGGCAACTTATCCCAGCCCGCCGAGCAAATTATTATCATCGGTCAAGCCCAGGATGCTTCAGCTTAGGAGAGCGAGAGAAAAAGCGTAGGAGATCTATGGAGAACCTCAAACTGTCAAAAAAATAAAGCACAAAGAAAGCACAGAACAGCCATCAAGCTATTTTGCTCTTTACTGCGTTAGATATTTTTTTGGTCTAGGTCACAGGCTCTGTATTTCAGCTTTGACAGAAAAATCTATTTCTGCCACTAGTACAGTAGGCGGCAATGCTTCTATTGACGATTAAAGTCCACTAAAAAAGGAATATCACAAGCAATGAGCACGGATGTCTTTATCGACCAGCTGTACAACAATATTCTCGCCCGCGAGGCCGATGCCGAGGGCAAGGCCTACTGGCTCGACGCTATCGATAGCCGCAGCCTGTCGGCCGCCCAGGCCACTCAGGCCTTTCTCAATAGCGGCGAATTTGCCACCACCATCACTCCCCTGGCCTCGCTCTATTACACCACCTTCAATCGCGCTCCCGACGCCGCCGGGCTGGCATTTTGGGCGGCAGAGTTACAGGCTGGCAGCACATTTATTGCGATCAGCGAAAACTTTATGGCTTCCGCCGAATATCAGGCGCTCTACGGTGGGCTGGTCGACAACAGCGACTTTATCGACCAGGTCTATAGCAATAGCTTTGCTCGGGCCGCCGATGCCGAGGGGCACGCCTACTGGCTAGCCGAGCTCGACCAGGGTATGAGCCGTGCCGAGTTGCTGGGCCACTTTGCCCGCTCACCCGAGCTCGCCGCCTTGCGCGGAGAAGAGCTTAAGGTTATTGCCCAATACCACAGCGTGCTCCGCGCCGATCCCGGGCCAGGAGAGTTCGCCGACGCTGCGGCCGCCACGTCGCCCCTGCAGCTCACCGAGCAACTCTACGCCCATGGCTTTTATTTCGGTGAAGCGGTGCCCTACGTTGTCGAAACCATTACACCCACGGTCAGCGCCTCGCTGCCCCAGCTCTTTGCTTTGAGTGTTGGCTCGGATGTCCGTGGCGTGGATACCCGTATTACACCGCTGAACGATGGCGATAACTACGTGCTCAGTTGGACCGAACATCTTTTTGAGGGAGGTAGGTTCAAGGATGGTCGAGTACAGCAGGTGGACAGCAATGGCGAAGTGATTGCCGCCAGTCTGCTTCACTTAGATGAGGGCTCTCAGTCAGGTGATAGTACAGAGGTCGCAGAAGTTACCGCGCTAGGTGGTGGTGACTACGTCCTGACTTGGCATCGCACGCAGTATAGTGCTGACGAGCCCTCGTATACGCGGACAATTTTCATTCAACATGTCAATGCCGACGGCAGCACCGACAACCACCCTTTGATACAGATAGACGGGACAGCCGAAGAAAAAATCGGCTTTCCCCTCACCACCGCGCTGGGCAGCAATGGCGATTACCTGGTTGCCTGGGCTGGCTACAATGTCGATGGTGTCGATAAAGCACCGCGTATCTTCCTGCAGCACTTTGACCACCAGGGCAAGGCTGCGGGCCAACAGCCGCTAGAACTAGCCGTGAGCGCCTATGCCCACGGCATGCACATTGCCGGCCTCGATGACAGTGGGCACTTCGTACTGGGCTGGCATACAGATACCCCCTCTTTAGAGAACAGCGTGTTTGGACCGATATTCAATGCCGATGGCAGCAGTACTGGTAACGTTACCGAATTTAACGAAGACGTTCGCTTCATATTGGACATTGCCACACTCGGCAATACCGGTACCTACGCTGTCGTCTGGTATAGCCTGACGAGCGAAAAGGACAGCGGTAGTTTTGTACAAGTGTTTAATGCCGATGGCAGTGCCGCCACCAGCGCTACGGAAATCGAGAGTAGCTATGCGCAAATAACAGCCCTGGGCAATAGCGGCGAGTTTGTGTTGACATGGGGAAGCTCTGTATTCGAGTCATTGAGAACAATGGGCTTCGCGCAAAAATATAATGCGGATGGCACCACCACCGGTAATGCCTTGCTGCAATTGTCAGATGCTATGGGGCCCTTTGCTAGTGCCGGTAGCCCAGACGTCAGTGCCCTCGGTACCGATGGTGCCTATGTGCTTACCTGGGAAGGTAAGTATGCCACCGCCGTACAACGGGTCGGCGCTGACGGTAAGCTTGACGGCAACCCCGTTTATTTTCAGGCTGGCCGTGACCCCGACATCAGCGCCGTGGGCAGTAAGGGCGAATATGCCCTGGTTTGGTATCACGATGCCCTTGGCAGCGAATACAGAGGGCCTTTGCTGCAAACCTTTAGCGCCGACGGCACCCGCAAGCTCGATGCCGATGGCATCATCGATACTAGCGGTTTTGTCACCGCCATCAGTAGCGAACAAGGCCAGGCTTATTTGGTCAATAGCGAGATTGTCGTCACTAGCGTGCTCGACATTACTGGTAGTGCCGATGAACTCTGGAATGAAGCCTCAATCCACATCAGCAATAGCCACGTTGCGATTTACGCCACCGGACTCGTTGACGGCGACTACTACGTTTACAGTGCCGATGAAGCGGGCAACTTATCTCAGCCCGCCGAGCAAATCATTATTATTGGTCAAGCTCAGGACGCTATTTGACAGGACATGAGTTAGCAATAAAGCACAGGGCAGCCATTCATGACAGCCCTGATACAGTACGGGGCAATGGTTCGGATCACGATTGAAACCGACTAATAAGGAATATCGCAAGCAATGAGCACGGATGTCTTTATCGACCAACTGTACAATAATATTCTCGCCCGCGAGGCCGATGCCGTGGGCAAGGCCTACTGGCTCGATGTTATCGATAGCCGCAGTCTGTCGGCCGCCCAGGCCACCCAGGTATTTCTCAACAGTGGCGAATTTGCGACCACCATCACCCCCCTGGCCTCGCTCTATTACACCACCTTCAATCGCGCGCCCGACGCCGCCGGGCTGGCATTTTGGGCGGCAGATTTACAGGCTGGCAATACATTTATTGCGATCAGCGAAAGCTTTATGGCTTCCGCCGAATACACAGCGCTTTACGGTGGGCGGGTCGATAACAGTGACTTTATCGACCAGGTCTATAGCAATAGCTTTGCCCGGGCCGCCGATGCCGAGGGGCACGCCTATTGGTTGGCCGAGCTCGAACAGGGTATGAGCCGTGCCGAGCTGCTGGGCCACTTTGCCCGCTCACCCGAGCTCGCCGCCCTACGGGGTGACGAGCTGGCGATTATTGCCCAATATCACAGTGTGCTCGGTGCCGACCCCGGGCCAAGAGAATTCGCTAAAGCCGCGGCCGCCACGTCGCCCCTGGAGCTCACCGAGCAACTCTACGGCCACGCCTTTTATCGCGGTGAGGCGGTGCCCTATTTTGTCGATACCCTTGCCCCCACGGTCAATGCCTCTTTGCCCCAGCTCTACACCTTACCCGGCGATCGTAGTGGATCCGCTAGCATTACCCCGGTGGGCGATGGTGATAACTATGTGCTCAGCTGGACAGAGATTCATCTTGAGCAAGAAATATTAAGGGATGGTCGTGTGCAGCAAATGAATAGCAATGGTGAGGCCATTGCTACGAGTCTGCTCCATTTAGAGACGCCGAGCCCAAATTATGGCGTGGACTTTGCCACGCAAGTGACTGCCCTGGGCGGTAGTGGTGACTACTTGCTGATCTGGTATCGTGACTATGCAAATCAATTTAATGGCGCTAGACCAGATGATGATGCAACTTTTATCCAGCATATCAATGCCGATGGCAGTACCACCAACCATCCCCTGATACACATCGAAGGCGCTAGTGAGCCGTCTCTTGGCGTACCGGTGACTACGACACTGGGCAGCAAGGGCGACTATCTGGTTGCCTGGGCCGGCTACAATATCGATGGTGCCGATAAACAGCCACGCATCTTTCTACTGCACTTCGACGCTCAGGGCAGGCAACTTAACCCCAGCCCAATTGAGTTGGGGGTAAGCGGCTTTGCCGATGATTTACAGATTGCCAGCCTCGGTGAAAGCGGGCACCTCGCTTTGAGTTGGCGCACAGTGGATGTTGAGAGGGATTATCGAGGGTTTACCCAAGTCATCGATGCCGATGGCAGCAGTGTTGGGCCCCTTAACGAACTCGGCGAGCACACGATCTATAGCGTCGAGATTGCCGCCCTTGGCGATAGCGGCATGTATGCCACCGCCTGGGACGAGGTCTCTAGCGCAGGGGGCCAACTGATTTTTGCTCAAATTTTTAATAGCGATGGCAGTGTCGCCGCCACGCCCGTAGAGCTCAATATGGCGCTAGGGGGAAGAGGTGTCGGCAACCTACAAATAGCCGCCCTGGGTGATAATGGGGAGTTTGTGCTGGTATGGAATGGCACTACTACGTCATTGAGGTCTATGGTTTTCGCTCAAAAGTTTAACGCCGATGGCGGCGCCACGGGCAATACCCTGCTGCAATTGAGCGATGTTATGCACCCCTTCGGCGCTAATTTTATGCCCCCCACGGTTAGCGCCCTCGGTGCCGACGGTGCCTATGTGCTCGCTTGGGGAGGTAAGTATGCCACTAGCGTACAGCGGGTCGGCAGCGACGGTAAACTCGACGGTGCCGCCGTCAATCTACCCTTTGGAACACTCCCTGACATCAGTGCCGTGGGCAGTAGTGGTGAGTATGTACTCGCCTGGAACACAGATTTTGAAGGTGGTGGTTACCCGATTTTTGTCCAGGCCTTTAATGCCGACGGCACTCGCAAACTCGACGCCGACGGCATCATCGACACTACGGGCATTGTCACCGTCACCAGTAGCGAACGCGGCCAAGCCTACCTGGTTAATAGCGATATTGTCGTCACCAGTGTGTTGGATATCACCAGCAGTGCCGATGAGCTGTGGAATAAAACCGAACTTAGTGACCGGAGCTTGATCGACATCAGTAATAGCCAGGTCCATCTCTATGCCACCGGACTGGTTGACGGCGACTACTACGTTTACAGTGCCGATGAAGCGGGCAACTTATCTGAGCCCGCCGAGCAAATTATTATTATTGGTCAAGCTCTTGATGGTTAAGCTTAGGACGGCGAGGGAAGTACGCGGCGGGGAAGGCACCCTTCTAAGGTTTCGTCCTAATGTCCAGGAGCACGGATAATGTCCCTTCGCCGCAACAAGCCATAGCGCGATATGCGTTTAGATAAATTTGTTTGTAAAAGTACCACCCTGAGTCGAGCGCAGGTGGTGGAATACATACGCGGGGTAGTGTGGTGGTCAGCGAGTCGCCAGTTTACTTCGTGAAAAAATAGGCGAGATGAGTTTGGATGTCGCGGTGGGAACTTGGCGTTGTTTAACGACTGTAGAGATGGCTTCTACATTTCGTGTAAGGCTAGAACTCAGTGAGGCCGTTTATTTATTTTATGGAAGCCATTTTCGGCGTTATAAGCCCAGATCAGACACGAGCAGTAGGCTGCTACAATCGACCAATGGTTTGGTAGATAAATCACTAGCAAGTAAAAAACAGTAGCACTCGGCGGGGTGATTAGAAGACTGGTGGCGAGCTATTAGAGCGGCGCCACTAAAGCAATTCAAACTAGTCCCGAATAACAATATCGGTGTCGACCTGGATTTTGCCATCATCGCCCAGTATGCCAATAGAATGGCCGTCACTGTTGAGGAGTACGACGACTGTGTCTTTAAAGGGCGGTCGCCTAATAAAGAGTACCTCCCAGCCGAAGTGGCTGAGATTATTGAGGGACATTATTTGGTCTTCGCTCAGGTAATCTTTCAGATTGTTAGGGATTGGGACTTGCCCTTTGCGCTTATCCTTTCGCTGTGGTTCATCCATGTTTATCTCCGTGAAAACGTGGCCGTATGTAGTTGTTACAAAGATAGTACGACTTTGTTCAGTGTGCTAAATACGCTAATAAGTAATGTGACTGCTGCCCAGCATTGAATGAAGGGGCTCTATGCCGATGTGATTTAGCTTGCTGAACTTACGTGATCAACTTAAATGGGACGTCCTCGGCCTCCCCTAAGACAGGGTGCTTGATACATCGCATCGAGTGATCTTTTTTTATTGATTGGCTCGTATTGGTGGTTCAGCTTAGTGCGAGCATGGCGGGAGCGTGACCAAATTGAAGCGCTGTTACTAATGGCTCATGAGTGCACAAAACGTCAATAGTCTTCAACCGTGTTTTCAAACACAAAGCCCGTTTTTGCCATCGTTATGCGGTGGCGCTCGCCTGCAACTTTTGGGTCCCAGGCTTCATAGCCCGCGTCACCGTGCCAGATGGCAACTCTTTCGCCACTCTCTGTTTTACCGAGGTGGGTCTCATAGATTTTTGCCGGTCGCGATGCAAGCACGCTGAGCAGTTCATCGACAGAGCCATATTTAGCCAGATAGTGCAGTGTCACCCAGGTGGGGGGCACGAAGTCGAGGGTGCGAGCAGCGTGCCGTTCTATAGCTTCCCGTGGCTTCATCCACTGATGGTCGTGGATTTCGCCACCATCGATAATAATTTCTTTGTGCTCGGGAACCCGTGCGGCAAAAAACCAGGTGGTAAAACGCTTTTGGCCAATGGGTGGCGGTGTCCAGTGTGAGAACCAGATGAAGTCATTGGGGTCCGTGTGAATACCGGCTTCTTCGTGGGTTTCTCGCGCTGCTGCACGGCGGGCGGCCTCGGTTTTATCACCGTTCTCGGGGTAGTCGTCGGCATCAATGCGCCCGCCCGGGAAGACCCACATGCCACCAAAGCGGATATCTTTGTTCTTGCGCAGCATCAGGGTTTCTATCCCCGCGACGCTATCGCGTAATAACACCACGGTGGCAGCGGGAATGGCCGCTTCGGTAATGGCTTTATCACCGGGCTTGATGAGGTCGGCGTAGGGGTCGCTGCTATGTTTTTTGGGTGCTTTGTCGCTATCGCTCATTTTATTGTTATCCGCGTGCAGCGGCTCCCGGTGAGGAATTGGCATTAACAGCCAGTGTAACGCACCCTGAATGTCGATGGTAAGGCCGGGGCGAGAAAGCCTGGTCGTCGCAAAGCACCTGCAGCGGGTGTGAAACTTGGCAGTGGTGCACTTGATTTTTGAATACGGGGGGGCCTAGTCCGTGAAATACTTTGGTTATTGTCTGCCTTGAGCTCTTACCTCAAGCACCTGTCGTTGGCGAAGCAGGGCGTGCTGAATCGCGCCTCTTGCGTACCGGCTCAAGCCGCGCTTACTTTGCGTGATTGAGTCGCTGTTGGTGATACCCAGGCCGGTATTTTTACGCTAGAGTAGCCGGCTTTTTAAGGGCTTACCAAGCCCCTTCTTTAGTCTGCTTCGCAACGATAAGGCCCTATGTTTTTCAGTGAACCGCGCCGGCACTTCTTCAAACCCCTGACGGGCAAGTACCGCGAACAGGTTGTGCAGTGCCTGTGCCTGCTCTACCAACGCCAGTACAGTTCGTCGGCTGACTACGGTCAGGCTCTGAGCCGCGAACAACTACTGGAAATTCTGAGCGAAGCCCTGGCCAGACCCCAGGCTGCGATTTTTGAAGACGAGCCTGCGGCCTTAAGCGGGGAGGGTGCAGAGCCGCGCTTTAAGAACCACCGGGAACAGGCTAACTGGGTGCTCAAGCAGTTGCTCGAGGGCGGTTGGCTAGAGCGTCAGGTCGATGCCGCGACCCTGCATTCAAGCTTCCCCTTTACGCGTCTGGGCCGGGTGTTTGCCCAGGCACTGCTCGAGGCCGACAGTCGGCAAATTCGCACCCGCCACCGCAATACCCGCAATACCCTAAATGCCCTCGAAGCCCTGCTCAGTCGAGGCGAGGTCTATGACCTGCTCGATGCCTACGAATATTCCGAGCGCATCATTACCGACTTCACCGATGTCATTGCCGAACTCGACGAGCGCAAGCGCGAGTTGATTCGCGAGGTGGAGTCCCAGCAATTGGCCCAGCAAGCGGCCGAGCAGTTTTTTGATTTTATGGAAAAACGTTTTCAGCCCGACATTGCCGTGCGGCTGTCGGCCGATAGCGTTGAAAAACACCGTGAAGATATTAGCCGTGCGGTGGCGCGCATTCGTCGTAAATCAAAGGACTTTAAGCAAAACCTCGAGCGCAGCTTGCGGCGCACCGTGCCCGATCTCTGTGCCGACGAACAGTCCTATTTGTGGTTTATTCTCGACACCATTGAGCAGCGCATGCGCAATGCGGCCGACATCATGTTGCCCGCATTGCGCAGTGCATTACATAGCTTTACCCGGCGCGCCGATATTATTATTCGTCAGCTCAGCTATATGAATAGCCGCCACAACAACGACCTGTTAGCGCTGTGTGGCGAGCTGGCCGAGCTCGATGACGAGCAGTATGCCTCTCGGCTCGATGCCGCCGCAGCCTCCATGGCTAGCCTCAATGTCAAACTGGTCGACCCCCAGCACATTAAATTACAGGAGCGCCAGTCCCGGCTATGGGTCGACAATGTGCTGGCCACTGAGCAAGTCGTCGACGCAGAGGCACAGCGAGAATTGATGATTCGTCAATTACTCGATCAGGCCTTTATGGTGAATAACAGCCATATCAAAGACTATGTGCTGCATTCACTGCGTGCCGGGCAGCGTATTTCGACCCGTGCCCTGACCATTGATAGCGCCAGTGACCTGTTGGCCATGGCCCACGTGATTGAAGTGGGGGCGCTCAATAACCTCAGTTCGGAGTTGGTGTTTCGGGTCGAAGCCACAGGGCGAGAGGTGGCCGACAGTGAGTATTATGCCAAGTACGATGAATTCACTATCGAGCTGCTGGCTAAGCCGGCGGGTGACCAATCGGCCTCTGATAGTGAGAGGCCAGGTGACCTACCTTCTTCAGAAAACAATTCCAGTCTTTAAAAAACTCCCAACTAATCGGGCTTAGGTTAAGAAATTTATGTTTGTAGAAGAAATAGCAGAAGGGCTCAGTGAGCTGGGTATTAGCGCTGAGGAGTTTTCAGAACTATTAATTCGCCTGCTCGACTACGGCGTGCTGTGCCGCGATGAAAGCCAGATTGAAAGCCAGCTCTACGACCGCTATTTACAGTGTGGTGAGCTGGTCGAAGATTATTTAAGTCTTATAAAAATGCGTATACAACACGATAGCCGTTTTTGTTTCGTGCGTATTTTTCCACCCGGCGCCGTCGTGCCGGGCTTGGCCGACGATGACCACAGTGCCTTTAACAGTGGTTTTCGCCAGCGCCCCAGCCAGCAAGAAGTAGCTTTAATTCTGGTGCTGCGCGTAGAGTATGAAAAAGCCCTGCGCGATGGTCAGGTGGACGACAAGGGCTGTGTCATGTTGGCGCTCGAAGGGCTGGCCATCGCCTATAAAAACTTATTAAAACGCCCGCTGCCCGATACGGCGGTGGAGCGAAAAAATATTTTTAAACGGCTGCGCCAGCTGCGTTTAATCCGCTACAACACCGAGCAGGAATTAGACTTTGCCGAGGGCTGGATTAGTATTCACCCCTCGATTACCCGCTTCGTTAACGATGAGGTCTTAGTGAATTTATCTTCACCAGAGGAAAACCCCCGTGACGAAACCCATAGCCCGGTGCAACAGGATCATAGTTTAGAGGGCGATAGCGATGTTTTGTAAGCGCGTTATTTATCTTAACTGGGGCAATATTCCGCCCCTTGAATTTGACTTTGGCCCCATTAATTTATTTTCTGGCGGTAATGGTTCGGGTAAAACCACTGCGGCCGATGGCCTACAGTCGTTAATGACGGCGGCCCACGAAAACCTCTTCACCTATAACCCCGGGCAGGATGAAACGACGCAGCGCGGGCGCGGTGGCAAGCAGGTGCGCACCTTGGCCTCCTATGTGCTGGGTTGTGACGATGGTAGCTATGCGCGCCCCCAGGCCTGTGACGGCTATGTGGCGGGTATATTTCATCCCACCGAGGGGGAGGGGGGCGAGACCTTTACGGCGGTGATGTGCGTGCGCGCCCACCTCGATAGCGCCGGCGCCAGTCGCCAGGCACGGCAAGATGAGTTGTTGTTTTTAATTATTCCCAACCAGCAACTGTGTTTGCAGGATTTTCTGCGCGAGGATCCCGCCGGGCAAATGGTCGTGCCGCTACCCGACATTGCCCATCGCCTGAAGCGACAATTTGGCAGCGATGCAGTCGAAATTTACGATAAAAAAGGCCCCTATTTACGCCGTCTGTACGGTGCTTTTCGCGGTTTTCCCGGTGCGGTCTCCGACCGGGAGGCCAAGCACGCAGCGCGAACCTTCGCCAATTTTATGGCCTATAAACCGGTAAAAAGTATTAGCGCTTTTGTCGAGCGAGAAATTCTGGAACCGAAAGATTTAAGTGAAGATATTCGTCAAGTATCCGAATTGATGAAAACCATTCACAGCATGGATGAGGAAACACAAGCCATACAGCGGGTGCTTGAAAACCTCGATGTCGCGCAGGGCCATGCGGACGCCTATATTGCCAACTGGCTTGCCTACTGTGTGGGGCAATACTGTGAGCTCAGTCGTCAGGTGTGGGTCAAGCAGCAGGGCTACCTCGGCATTAAAGACCAGCAGCGCCTCAATGTAGAAGCCATTGGGCAAACAGAACGGGACATACAGGACAACGCGGGCCTTAAGCGCGCCGCCAATAGTCAACTAGTCGACCTGGCGGCCCAGCGCCGTGGTATCGCCGCGCTGCGCGACAAGGACCAGCTTGAGCAAGAACTTGAAACTTGTGAGCAGAACCTTGTCGCTAGCGCCCGGTCTTTACTCGAGCAGGAGCCGCAATTTGCACATAACTATCAAGCCATACGGCAGCTGCAACAGAGTTTAAAAACCAGCTCTCTCGGAGTAGAGATCCCGGCGTTGGAGAGCAAGGCGCTGAACCTGTTGATCGCCAATTTATTAAAAGGTCCCGAGGACTCCGGGCTCGACATGCCCCAGTTAATGACCAAAGACTGGGTCGGCATCGGTGCGTTAGAACACAAACTCGAACAGGTCAAACAACTCGACCGCCATCACAGTGACCTGGCTCTGGCCCTGCACAGTGCCGAGCGCAGTAGCGGCCCACGCAGCATTCGCGACCAGGTGCTAACGCTGAGTAATGACAGGCAGCGCCAGCTGAGTCAAAGTAAAGAGCGCCATGAGCGCAAGCAAGTAGAAATTCAGCGCCTCGAACACAATAAAATTAATTATCCGCCCCATGTTGAAGCGGCCCTGCAAGCCATTAATAAGCAATGCCCCGATGCCCGCGCCGCCGTGCTCTGTGACTTTGTCGAAATTATTGACCCGAAGTGGCAAATGGCCATTGAGGGCTACATGGGTGGTGCGCGCTTTGCCATTATTGTTGAGCCCCACTATGAGGCCGAGGCCATTCGCGTGGTGCGGGGCATGAAGGGCGGTCGCAATAATGCCCGGGTTATTCAGGGTGAAAAGGCCCAGCGTGACGCCGCTAAAATAACCCTGGCACAAGACTCCATTGTCGAACTGATGGAATTTGATCATAAAATTGTCGAATATTATTTGCAGGCCTCCTACGGTTCTGTATTGCGAGTGCAGGACGAGGAGGGCTTGCGGCGAACCCGCCGGGGTGTCACCAGTGCCGGGCTGGGGTCGGGAATGATGCCGATCTGGTGTTTGGCCAGGGTGCGCGCCAGCGAGCGCTGGAGGCGAAGCGCCAGGAGCTGAGTGACCTACAACACCAGCGTCAACAACAAGAGGATGAGTACCGTCAGGCGGCGCGACTGCACGAGCTAATAGAAAGCATAAAAGCGCTACAGTGTGGTGACGTGTTAACAGAAATGTTGACGCTGTATCGCGCCCGACAACACAGTGAAGAGCAGCTGCAAAACCTTGATTTAAGCGACTTTGAAGAACTTGAAACGCGCATGCAAGCCGTACAGCTAGAGTTCGACGCGCTCGATAAAGGCGGCAGTGAACTGAATAGTCAGCTCGGTGCTTTAGAGGAGAAAAAGAGCAATCTTAAAGTGTCCATCGACACCTTCGTGGCCGAACTCGAAAGGCTGCAAGAGGATAGAGATGAGCGTGAGGCCAGGGTAACGGCCATCCCTAGCTATTATCCCGATTTTGATAGCGAAGCGGCCCTGCAAGAAGCCGAAGAAAAGGCCCGTGCCGCGAAGGGCGATTTTAGCTTTGTGGAAGAAAATAGCACGTATTTTAAGCAGCTCGACCAGCATGACAGGGCGCTGTACCAGGCCATTATGCAGCACAATCAAATGGCGACCCTCGCCCATAATATTATTTACGCCATTGGCCATGGCGAGCAACACGCGGCCGATTACTTTCATAGCATTGCCAAGTTGGCCGGTGAACTACAGGCCGTTCACAATGCCTTAAAAAATAATGTGTTGGTGGGTAAAGCCGAAAAACTGGCGACCTTGCGCGATAGCTTTAACACCGCTTTTGTCAGTAATCTTTGCCACTCCATTTATCAGGCCATCAATGATGGCAAGCGAGTATTGGAAGATCTTAATAAAGAGCTCGAACACCATGTGTTTGGCTCCGACCGCGAGCGCTTCTATTTTGACTGGCAATGGGTGCCAGAATTTAAAGAGTACTGGCGCTTTTTTAAAGAGGTGGTTAACTTGCCCAACCTGGGTGATGGCAACTCCCTCTTCGATGCCGACTTAAACCCACAATCGTGTTTGGTGAGAGACAAGCTCCTCGCCATGTTGCTCGACAAAGATGAACAAGCGGCCCTGCGCGAATTGCGACGCATCAGTGATTACCGCCTCTATCGGCATTATGAGATTTATAAAAAACCGGAAAATAAAGAGCCCATCGCCCTCAGTAAATACGGCACCGGCTCCGGTGGGCAGCTGGAAACCCCGGCCTATATTATTCGCTCCGCTGCGGTCACCTCGGCCTTTCGTTTTAACGAGGGCAGCTCGCACTGCCGCATGGTGTTGGTCGACGAAGCCTTTTCGAAAATGGATGAAGCCCGCTCCCGCGAGGTCATTCACTACCTCACCGAGGCCCTGGGCCTGCAATTGATCTTTATTATGCCCACCAGTAAATCGGGGCCATTTTTAGATTTAATTTCTAATCAGGTGGTGTTTAGCAAATGCCCGGCCACGGAGAAAGTGGGTGAGCTGGATACCCATGTCTTGGTAGACCGCAAGGTCTGTAATCAAGAAAAAATTAAAGCCCTGTGGGCGCGGCATCGCAAAACCATTCGCAACCAGGCGATGCTGGATTTTATGGAAGATTTGTAATTGTCCCTATTGCGTTGTTTTAAAGCTGATATAAAATTGATGGCCGGGTAGTGACTTATAGTTTTATGTGGGTGGGGTGAAAGTATTACGCCGGGTCAGGAGGACTTAGCTGTTAGGCGAATGTTGATTTATAGTGGATCTCATATGAAAAAGGTTGGGTACAGGGCGCAGAGTGAATGCGGCAGTATTGATGAGAAAGTGGTTGTTGAATTTTCAGATGGCGAGCTAGAAACATTTTCACAATACATCTTCAATTATGCCAATCTCTGTGACTGCAAAATATTTGAAAGCGAATTTCCAATAATTAAGAAATTCAAAATTGATCAGAATGGACTTGAAATCCAAGTGCCACCTTTCGAGTATCGTGATTTGTACGAGTTACTCCACCTCTGTAGGCCTTTTTTTCTTAAAAAGGAACCTGCATCCTTTGAGAATATATGCACTATTTTCGGCCGCAAGGTCTCAGGGACTGTATTCGTAAAGGAAATTAAGCGTGTTCGCTCGATATTCGAACATGGTGAATATCGTCAGTTTATGCAGCTTTCAGTAAATGATGTGCCAATGTTTGATCGGAAGATAATTGATGCGTGGCTTAATGGAACTGAATATCATCATGATCCAGATAAAAAGAAAATTGTGGAAAAACTGGAAAACGTGCTGGGGCAGGAAGTGGCAAGAGGTTTTTTTGTTTCAATTCTGCAAGGTAGAATCAAGGCTCTTGGAACTATGGCGCGTTTAGTTACTTTTGCGCTAGAAGAAATAACCTAACGGATTGACCTATTACCACTTAACGAGGTGATGGCCAATATGCGCCTAGATAAATTTGTTTGTAAAAGTACCCAGCTAAGCCGAGCGCAGGCAGTGGAATACATTCACGCCGGTAGGGTAGTGGTTAACGATGTGGCGGTGCTTGTTGCGTCCACCCAGGTGCACGAAAATAACACCATCACGCTTAACGCTGAGTTACTTAAGCCCCGCCCATTTCGCTATGTAATGATTCACAAGCCCGCCAATACTATTTGTTCAAATGTCGATGAGGCTTACCCCTCCCTGTTTAGTGCTCTGGATCTTGAGCGCAGCGATGAGTTGCACGTGGCGGGGCGTTTGGATGCCGATACTACGGGCCTGGTGTTGGCAACCGACGATGGCCGCTGGTCCTTTGATATTATTCGCCCCCAACAGCACTGTAAAAAAGTCTATCGCGTCGGTTTAGCGCAGGCGATTGATGAGGGGCAGATAATGGATTTGACGGCAAAATTTGCCGCAGGCTTGCAGTTGCAGGGGGAGGCGACATTAACGCGACCCGCACAATTAATTATACTCGGCCCACAGGAAGTCTTGCTCACCATCACCGAGGGCAAGTTCCATCAGGTAAAGCGTATGTTTGCCAGCATCGGTAAGCGCGTCGTCAGCTTACATCGCGAAAAAATTGGCGAAGTGAACTTAGATATTGAAGTGGGCGCATGGCGTTATTTAAAGTCGGACGAGGTGGCCTCTTTTAAAGGTGAGATTTAATTGCGCAGAGTACGAACACGGCTTAAAGGAAGCCTAAGAGGGCCGCCATTGATAACTTTTGAACGGATAGGCTAATGACTGAGTTGAAATTTAGTGCGCCGCCAGCCTTTCTTGATGACCCCTTTGTCATGGCTCTACTCAATAGATTGCTGAGCAATCTTGATAAGGGGCGCGTGCGGCCCCTGCAAGTTAGCCACAAAACCCTGCCTGCACTGTTTGATTACACGAGCGACAACACGCAATATCTCTGGAGCTTGATTGTTTCGCTGGCCGAGGACTACGGTGTCTTTTCGCTTCACCTGGCGCGGCAACGCACCGGTGTGGAGGTGTATGAAAAAGCCCGGCTGATTCTCGAACCCGGTGGCGAGGCCCTGCTGCGGCATTGGCTGCAACGCCCACGGGAGGAGTCCTACGTGCTCAGCTGGAAGAGTGCGGTGGCGAGTCAGGCGCCGATTTTTCTTGCGGGCGCTGAGGCTCTGCTCGCCAAGCCAATACGGCGGCAGGGGAAAACAGCCGCAGATGTCGTTGAGGGTTTTGTGCGGGCCGCGACGCTGCTGCGCGAGCCAATGACTTTACGGGCGTTGTCGGCCAAATGTTTTTGGGCGGACTCCAAGTTTCTCGATAGCCGTGAAGAGCTGGTGCGGCGTTTATTGCCCAATGCCGATCAATATTTAATGACGCGGCCACTGTTGATTCATATCGCCATGGCCGCAAAAACCCAGCAGGTTTTGTTTGTTGAGAATCAGGATACCTTTTTATTACTATAATCTTACCCTGGTGAATAGTGCCGGTTTCCGTGGTGCCTCTAGTCGTATTCGCCAGCGCGGGGCAACGCAGTTTAGTCATGTGCAGACTTACGATGAAGAGCATTTTCTGGATTTCGAGCGCTGGTGGTTTACTGAGGACGGCACGGCCATACCCTGTTACTTTTGGGGTGATCTCGATTATTCCGGCATGGCGATACTCGCTGCGTTGGGGCAGGGCTTTAGCGGCATAAGGGCCTGGCAGCCGGGGTATAAGGCGATGTTGCACTACCATTCTTCGGGACTTTGTCACAGTGGCGAGGCCTCGGGTAAACAGGGCCAGAGTGACCCCGGGGAAGTGCATTGCGCCTACGGGAATAATGTTCTTTTGCCGCTGCTGCGCACGACACAGAGGTTTGTCGACCAGGAGGTGGTGGGCATGGGCGATTTACAGGTCGATGCACAGCTCTTGAATCCAAGGCTTGACGCGCAGTACGTCGCTGCCCATTACTTTCCAAATAAAGAGTAAACCGACTTTCACACGCCGCTCGATAAAAGAGGTTTGGAAAGCCAGGCCCTGGGTTTATCATAGGCGGCCTTATCAGCGTCGCCAATATAAGCCCGCTTAATTTATTCAAATTAATTTACACGAGGAAGTCGTCTCAATGCGTTTAGTCTCCTGGAATGTTAATGGTATTCGAGCTGCCATGAAGAAAGATTTTGCACAGTCACTGGCGGCGATGGAGACGGATGTACTTTGCCTGCAGGAAACCAAGGCTCAGGATGAGCAAGTCGCCGAGGCGCTGGCGGAAATAGAGGGTTACCACCTCTACAGTAATTCTGCAGTGAAAAAGGGTTATTCCGGCACGGCGGTGTTATCGAAAACCGAGCCCCTATCCGTACAATACGATATGGGCATAGAGGAGCACGATCAGGAGGGCCGGGTGATCGCTGCCGAGTTCGAGACCTTTTATTTGGTCACCGTATACACGCCCAATTCGGGCAATGGCTTGAAGCGACTCGACTATCGCCAGCAATGGGATGGGGATTTTCTGGCCTATCTACAAGACCTCGAAAAACAAAAGCCCGTGGTGCTGTGTGGCGATTTAAATGTTGCCCATAAGGATATTGATTTGGCGCGGCCCAAGCCCAATTACAATAAAAGTGCCGGTTACACCCAGAGGGAGATCGACGCTTTGGATAATCTCGCTGCCGCCGGTTTTGTCGATACCTTTCGCGACCTGTACCCAGAGCAAGTGAAGTATTCCTGGTGGAGTTATCGCGCCGGTGCCAGAGCCAACAATGTCGGTTGGCGCATCGATTATTTTTTGGTGTCGGGGAGCTTACAGGCGAGGGTGGCGGGTGCGGATATTCTCAACGATGTCTTGGGTTCGGATCATTGCCCGGTATTACTGGATTTGGCGGACTAGTGTTTCAGACCTTGTAAGTAGAGCTTTGGGGCTAGTAGAGCTTGGGGCTAGTAGGGGGAGTGCAGCTCGGCAAACCGACCCACCCATGGCTCGCCGACAATATCCATTAACTGGCGAATCTGTGATCGGGTAATAGCGTCTTTTGAACGTGTACTGCACTGCAGAATATCCTCCAGTAATTCGGGCGTATCGAGAGTGGGGGCACTGCCAAATTCTTCGCGTATACGTTTGCGGACAACCTTCAGCTGGTCGAGGGTTTCTTTGTTATAAATACTCATGACTGTTTTCTTATCCTTGTGGCTTTGGCCAGTCAGTTGTGTATGGGGTGTCAGAAATAGGCGTAATTGTAGCGCGCTATTATCAATTGTCTATATCGTATTCCATCCAGGCAGCGCTTATAAACGGGGCACAGCGGCGAGCAGGCTTTGAGTATAGGCTTCGACAGGCGCTGCCCATAGGGCCTCCGTCGCGCCGCTCTCAATGACTTTGGTCGGCAATTGAGCGCACCACTGACAGGTCGTGGGAAATAAATAACATACTCAGATTGTGGCGCTCCACAAGGCCCAGAATCAACTCCAATATTTGCGCCTGAATGGTGACGTCCAGTGCGGAGACGGGCTCGTCGGCAATGATCAGTTCTGGCTTGGTGGCAATGGCACGGCCAATGGCGATGCGCTGGCGCTGGCCGCCGGAGAATTCGTGGGGATATTTGCGAATATCGGCCTGGGCGAGGCCGACATCGTCCATCAGGGCGAGTACCTGTGCGGTGACATTTTTACGGCTGGCAATGCGGTGGTAGAGCAGAGGTTCGGCCAGGGTATCGAACACGGTCATACGTGGATTCAGCGAGGCGTAGGGGTCCTGAAAAATCATTTGCATGCGCTGGCGCAGGGGCTTGAGCTGCTTCGGGCTGAGTTGTGTCAGTTCCTGCCCGTCGAGGCGCACGCTGCCCGCTGTAGGTTTGATGAGTTGAATCACCGAACGCCCGAGTGTCGATTTACCGGAGCCGGATTCGCCGACCAGACCGAGAATTTCGTGGTGGCGCAAGGCAAAGGAAACATCGTTAACCGCGATTGTCGGTGCTGGCCGGGGGGCGAAAAGCCCAGATTTGCCCTGATGGAAAACGGTCTTTAAATGTTCGACCTTTAACAGCGGCTGTTCTTCCGGGCCGGGTTGAAAGGCCTGCGCTGGTTTTGCACCGCTGGGCACAGAGGCGAGTAATTGTTGCGTATAGGGATGTTGTGGCCGTTTGAAAATTTGCTGGGTCTCACCCGTTTCGACAATTTGCCCGGCGCACATTACCGCGACTCTATCGGCAATGTTGGCGACCACGCTGAGGTCGTGGGAGATAAATATCAGGCCGATGTTGCGCTGTTTTTTCAGCGCGTCGAGCAGGTCTAATATCTGTGCCTGAATGGTGACGTCCAGGGCCGTGGTGGGCTCGTCGGCGATCAGCAATTCTGGCTCGGTAATCAACGCCATGGCGATCATCACCCGTTGGCGCATGCCGCCCGAAAATTCGTGGGGATAGCTACCAAAGCGCATGTCGGCATCGTTTATGCCGACCTCTTTGAGCAGTTCAATGGCGCGCTGGCGAGCCTGCGTGCGGGTCTTATTTTTGTGCTGGCAAAGGGGTTCGATCAGTTGTTCGCCAATCGTTAAATAGGGATTCAGGCAGGTCATCGGGTCTTGAAAAATCACCGCTATTTTATCGCCCAACAAACTGCGCAGAGTGGCTTTATCACTGCTGAGCAGGTCGCGTTTTTCAGCGTCGGTTTTGAACAATGCAGCGCCGCTTTCAATCACTCCCGGTGGCTGGGGAATCAGCCCCAACAGGCTATAGCAGGTGACGGACTTGCCGGAGCCGGACTCGCCAACAATGGCCAGTGTTTCTCCTCGAGCCACCTCAAAACTGACGCTATCAACGGCTTTACTTGACCCATTACGTGTTTTAAAACAAATAGATAGATCACTAACTGAAAGTATATTCTCTTTGTTGTTTTCGCTCATGGCCACTCAGTCCTTCGCCGCACGGGGGTCGAGGGCATCGCGCAAACCATCGCCGAGAAAGTTAAGGGCAAACAGGGTGATCGACAGGGCCAGGCCGGGGAAGATCAATAGCCAGGGGTACTCTTCCATGGTCTCGACACCGTAGGAAATCAACAAGCCCCACGAGCTTTGCGGTGGTTGAATACCGAGGCCGAGAAAGCTGAGAAAGGACTCCAGCAACATCACATTGGGAATGGTCAGGGTGGTGTAAACAATGACCGGGCCGAGGGTGTTGGGAATGAGGTGGCGGCGGATAATTGTCCACGGCCCCAGCCCGATGGAAACGGCGGCCTCGACAAATTCCTGCTGGCGCAGCGACTGCACCTGACCACGAACGATACGCGCCATGGTCAGCCATTCGACCGCGCCAATGGCGAGAAACAGCAGCAGAATATTGCGGCCGAAAATCACCATTAGCAGAATAATAAAAATCATAAAGGGCAGGGCGTAGAGAATGTCGACCAGACGCATCATCGCCGCATCAACGCGGCCACCCATATAGCCGGCGACGGTACCGTAAATCACGCCGATCAGTAGTGCCACGGCGGTGGCAATAAAGCCCACGGCGAGGGAGATGCGGCTGCCGTAAAGGATGCGCGTCAGCAAATCCCGGCCCAGGGTGTCGGTGCCCAGCCAGTGTTCGGCGGAGGGCGGTGAAGCGCCGAGCACGAGGTTTTGCTCCTCGTAACCGTAAACGGTAATCCACGGGGTGAGGATAGCGGTGATGCACATCGTGATCATTACGCCAAGGCCGAGCAGGGCCATTTTATTCTTTTGCAGACGGTGCCAGGCATCGCGCCACAGGGAGCTGCCTTTTTCGGCGGGTGCGGAAGGTGCTTGTGAATTCGTATTGCTAATAAGCTCGGTGTTTTCCATTTCACGCGTCTCCGCTTTTGTAGAGATCACGTAAGCGCGGGTTCAGCCACACGGCGAGAATATCGGCCAATAGATTGAAGAGGATAATCAGCGTCGCAAACAACACCGTGGTGCCCATAATCATCGTGTAGTCGCGATTAAAAGCGGCCTGTACATAAAAGCGGCCGAGGCCCGGTATCTGGAAAATGGTTTCGACCACAAAGGAGCCGCTGAGTAGCCCGGCAAAGGCGGGGCCGATAAAGGCGATAACCGGAATCATGCCGCCGCGTAGGCCGTGTTTCAGCACCACCTTCCATTCCGGCAGGCCCTTGGCGCGGGCGGTGCGAATATAGTCTTGCGACATCACCTCCAGCATGCCACCGCGAGAAAGCCGGGCAATATAGGCGGTGTAGCCAGAGGCGAGAGTGAGGGCGGGCAGGATTTTATCGCCGGGAATATCCCCCCAGCCGGACACCGGTACCCACTCTAGCCACACGCCAAAGACCAGCATCAATAGCGGGCCGAGTAAAAACGAAGGCATACAAATACCCAGCATGGCAGTGGACATGGGGATGTAGTCCTGGGCGGTGTTCGGTTTTAAGGCGGCGATAATGCCAGCGCTGGCACCGATCAATAGCGCAAAGCACATGGCGTACAGGCCCAGCTCCGCAGTCGCGGGCAGGCCGGCGGCAATCATTTCATTCACCGAGCGGCCGGGGTATTTAAACGAGGGCCCGAAGTCGCCGTGGGCGAGATCACCAAGGTAGGAGAAGTATTGATTAATCACCGGCTGGTCGAGGTGGTAGCGCGCTTCGAGAGCTTTTAATACTTCGGCGGGTACGGCTTTTTCGGCGCTAAAAGGCCCACCGGGAGCGAGGCGCACGAGGAAAAAGGTGACGGTAATCACCACCAGCAGTACCGGTATCGCCTGCAAGAGGCGCATTAAAATAAAGCGAAGCATCGACTTTACTCCTCGCTCAAATACATTTGTTTATACAGTGGGTAGTCGAGAATGTTCGACGGCATGCCTTTTACATTGGTGTGCACCAGATGGGTACTGTTGTAGGTATAAATGGGGATGATCGGCATGGCATTCATCAAAATTGCCTCAGCGCGGCGAAAGTGGGCGTAGCGTTGTTCGCGCTCGCTGGCTGCTGGTGCCGCTTCGCTAATTAGCTGGTCGTATTCATCACTGTGCCAGCCGGTGCGATTATTACCGCCATCGGTGAGCCACATATCGAGAAAAGTATTGGGGTCAACGTAGTCGCCAATCCAGCCGGCACGGGAAATCTGGAAATTGCCCGAGGCCTCGCTGTCGAGGTAAACCTTCCAGTCCTGATTATTCAGGCTGATATCGATATTGAGATTCTTCTTCCACATTTGCTGAATGGCAACGGCGAGCTTGCGGTGGCCCTCGCTGGTGTTGTAGAGAATTTCCGTCGGCGGAAAGCCTTCGCCATTGGGATAACCCGCTTCGGCCAGTAACGCTTTTGCCGCAGCAATATCTTCAACAAAACCGGCTTCTGCCGTGTAGCCCAGGGTATTGGGTGGCGTAAAGGTAAAGGCCGGGGTTTGCCCACCCTTGGTCACCGTGTCGATAATTTGCTGGCGATTAACGGCCATCGCTAAAGCGTGGCGTATGCGCTTATCGGCAAGGTGTTCAACCGTGGTGTTAATGCGATAAAAGTAGGTGCCCAGATAAGGCGAAATACGCAGGGCTTGCGGGTTGGTCTCTTTATACACTGCGATTTTATCAGCGGGCAGAGAGCCAGTGACATGCAGCTGCCCCGCGCGAAACATGCGCTCTTCCGTCGAGACGTTTTCCGTGGGATAAAAGCGAATCGCATTAAGCCGCACTTTATCGGCATCGTAATACGAGGGGTTTTTCTCAATCATCACCAGGCGATTGAGATCCCACTGGGTGAGAATAAAGGGGCCGTTGCCGACGAAGTTGCCAGCGCGGGTCCAGCGGGTGCCACGCTCGGCGGGCTCACCAAACTTCTCGATAGTGGCGCGGTGTACGGGGAACATCGAATAGTGGTCGAGCAATTGCAGGAAGTAGGGCGTCGGGTTGGCGAGGGTGACTTCGAGCGTAAGGGCATCGATGGCTTTAACGCCGACCTGAGAAAAGTCGTCGAGCTTGCCCGTTGCATAGGCCTCGGCATTTTTGATCGGGTAGTACATATAAGCATAAAGATTACCCAGCGCCGGTTGCAGTGCGCGCCACCAGGACCAGACAAAATCCTCGCTAGTGACCGGGTCGCCATTCGACCAGCGGGCATTGTCGCGAATATGAAAGGTGTAGGTTTTGCCGTCGTCGCTAATTTCCCAGCGCTCTGCCATGCCGGGTGTTGGCTCAAGGGTAGCGGGGTCTTTCAGTACCAGCCCCTCGAGCAAGCCGACAATAATATGGTGCTCGGGTATGCCGGTAACAATATGGGGGTCGAGTTCCTGGGGCTCGGCACCATTACCCCAGTGCAGGGTTTGGCTTTGCAGGCCAGTGCTGACATTGTTTTCGCCATTGCCGCAGGCGACAAGTAGTAGGCAGCCAAGGCTGCAAATCAGGCTGGCCAGGTAGCGCCGTGGGCGCGAGGATTGAGTTTTTTGTAACAGCGAGCATGGGGCCATGAAGGTGTCCATGTGGTGATGGGCGCACGGCGCCCGCCTTCGATTATTTTCGAGGTGATACTACCTTAGCTAGCAGTGGCTTGAAAGCGTGAGCCTACTGAGCCAGAGTGGCTGGTTTGTAGCAGGGAAGGGGCGGTAGGCACTTGTGGGCGGTATAGATTGGGTTTTTAGGTGGGTGTCCTGGCTAAGTTTGGTGTCCTGGCTGAGTTTGATGGGTGTCCTGGCTGAGTTTTAAAAAGTGACGTAGAGTTTTACGTCGGGTGACGTAAAGTTTTTGCCTTTGGTCAGTAGTTGTTTTCTAAGTGGTTGTAATTAAATGTATTTTTGTTGGGCTGCAGGTTTGTGTTTGGATGGAGTACGTCGGGTGACGTAAAACTTTACGTCACCCGACGTACTTTCCGAAAATTATTGGGGTCGATAAATAAAAATGTGCTGTAAAGTCAAAGGCTTGGGTATGGTTGCTGGAAATCGAATTGGAGAAGTACGTCACCTGACGTATTTTTTTGCGTCGGGTGACGCAGACTTAACTGTTAGGTGCACTCGGGAGAGTCGTGAGTAAATCAATAATAATAGTAATTTTATCTTCGATTTTATTGGGCTGTTCAAATTCACCATACCATGCCGAACTTGACCCATTGTCGAAGCAAAAAACCGTGCCCAAATATGGCGAGGGCACTCATTATTTTGTTTACTCCAAACATAGGTTCTCCGCTAATAACAACATCGAGCAAAAAGAGAAGCACATCAGTGACACTACAGCATATATTCAAGAGCATATGCCGAGCCCTGAAAACTGTAAAATCATCAAAGAAACTTTGTCTTATTACAGTGAAGGTGGCAATGTCAGTATTTTGGTCGTTTGTCGTGGCACCTAACAAGTTTGTCAAACGTCGTTACGGCCAAAAAACGGCCTCCACTGGACAGCCTAAAGCGTGCTTCGCACTCGGCTGCCGTTTACAAAGGCGTTATGTATAAATGAGTATGGAAATTTTGCTAGCAATATCAGGTATATTTTTGCTTCTCGTAATTTACGTGAACATTAAAGTTACCATTGATATTTCGCGTTCTTCTACATCGTCATCAAAGGAACGTGATTTATCATATTTAGCTGTTTGGTTAATTCCATTGCTAGGGGTGCTTCTCGTACCAAAACGCATTTTGCCAAGGTTTTGGTCTAGTGAAAGTGGTCAAGATTATACTAAAGAATCTGGTGGCGGCATGCCGGGTGGTGGTTAGTGCCAGCACCCACACATAACAAGTTGCTCAATCACCGTTCCGGCCAAAAAGCGGCCTCCACTGGACAGCCTAAAGCGTGCTTTGCACACGGCTGCCGGTTAGCAAGGCGTTAGAAATTGATGTTACCCACGAAAAGTAGACACTATTTTAGGCGCACTTTTCATAATATTGTTGTTCAACATCATTGGGGCTTCGGTAGTTATTAGAACTATGTCGTCGAATCGTATTATAGAA
>MAAC01019421.1_pt1 | contig 24137 bp, 24 predicted proteins | sample 1115981 | NCBI WGS metagenome assembly MAAC01 (sample SAMN04961126, study PRJNA320927) | seawater metagenome | isolation source: sample BD02T64 sea water enriched with oil for 64 days | place: USA:Gulf of Mexico | collected 2013-07-27
AAGAAACTTCTTCTGATTATGACCGTGAAAAACTGCAAGAACGTGTTGCTAAACTGGCTGGCGGCGTTGCCGTTATCCGCGTTGGTGGCATGACTGAAATCGAAGTTAAAGAACGCAAAGACCGCGTTGACGATGCTCTGAATGCGACCCGTGCGGCCGTACAAGAAGGCGTTATCGTTGGTGGTGGTGTTGCTCTGGTTCAGGCTGCTAAAGGTCTGAATGGTCTTGAAGGCGCGAACGCTGATCAAAACGCTGGTGTTGCCATCGTTCGTCGTGCGCTCGAAGCTCCACTGCGTCAGATTTCTGAAAATGCTGGTGTTGACGGTGCAGTTGTTGCCGGCAAAATCCGTGAATCAGATGACGTGACTTTCGGCTTTAACGCACAGACCGAAGAATATGGTGACATGTTCGCGTTCGGCGTTATCGATCCAGTGAAAGTGACACGTACTGCTCTGGAAGATGCAGCCTCAATCGCAGGTCTGCTGATCACCACAGAAGCTATGGTTGCTGACAAGCCTGCTCCAGCTGGTGCAGCTGGCGGCGGCGGCATGCCAGACATGGGCGGCATGGGCGGCATGGGCGGTATGATGTAAGACGAATTTCCAATAGGAAATTCTGTCTACACGCGACAGGTTGTTGGTCCGCAGGGACCAACATACCGAGCGCCTCTAGCCTCGCAGTATAAAATAAGAAAGGCCTCGCAATTGCGGGGCCTTTTTTATTGATACTACGAAGTGGACCCCAATTCTCCTGCCGGATATGTGGAAGGGACTTGGTTCTTCTCTGAAACCGCCACCTGATCTGTAGTATTTTTGCCAACGGAGTGCGCGAAACCCTTACATGATCGGGAGTGTGAACTAGATTTTCGGCCTCAACGTAAGGTAGATCTAGGTCGAGGATTGGACTGGGGAGTCAAAAACATGATGACATCGAACTTAAACTTAAAAAGCGCTCTACTTGGGTGCGTCTGCTGTTTGATGGCAGGCACAGCCACTGCTGAAAATAACGCTGCCAATGATCCACTTTATCAGCTTAAAGCTTTTGAAGTTAATATTGGGGTCGGTAGTGTTTTGAACACCTTAGATGGTACTTTCTTTGCGACGAACAATACAAGCCCTGGGGCATTTGCGGGTCCCTTAGACCCAATTCTTGGTACGTCTATTCTTGACCTCGGAATTGCAGGGCGGGCCGCCCTTAAGTTCAGTCAACCCCAGTCAGAGAACACCAGGGTCTTCGTGGAAACAGAAATTTCATCCGCATCGGAAGGCTCTACCTTTTCGCCTTCAATAGATGGAACATACCCTGGTTCATATGATGACGGTTATCTGGTTCCTGCTAACTTTAGTGTCGAGCAAGATATCGATACAGAAACATTTCAATTCAGGGCAGGGCAAGAATGGGCCACGTCTGATGCTTGGCGTGTCAGGGGGGCGATTCAAGTCGGTAAGGTCTCTCAGGATATCACAGGAACACCTATCGAACTTGCGGGCGATATAAGTCGTGTTTTTACAACGGATTCAAATAACACCCAGCTTGGGTTTTCTGTCGGTGCAAGCCACTATTCCACTTTGAATGCGCGCACCGGGTTACGTTTGTCTGCAGACATGGGCGTTTTTCGGAACGACTTTACCTATAGTTATTCAAATGTAGAAGCCTTTGGGTTCTTAGATCAAAGTAACTCAGCATCGGATATCGGCGTCAGTGGCACAACGAAAATCTCTGCCACCTTTGAGAGAACCCTTGAGAATAACTCACTTGTATCCATTGGTGTTGGCCTCGAGAATTTTCACAATGTAGGCAATGGGATGCAGACATTTTTGAACCCTGAGGGAACGGCGACGACCGCTGTGATTTCGAAAGGTACGATTTCGACAGTGTTTTTTAATCTTGGGTACACCCATAGATTTTAAGCTCACAAGGGTTGTCGGCCACGAAGATTGCCGGCAACCCTCCAATCCCCCTTACCAATCCCTTCAAACATCGTTAAGTTACCCGTGAATCCAATCTCCAGTGCCACATGCAACCACGGAAGATCGCAGTGATGAAACAAATCCCAAAACCCACCACCGATGACGCCCTTATTCAGGAATTCCTCAGAAAAGGCGGCAAGGTTAGTCAGGGTAAAACCAAGCCTATGCCTTCTGAACTTGGGATCAGCAACAACGCTTGGGGCGTGAAGCTGACCAAAGAAGAAAAAGCCTCCAAGAACGCGAAGTAACCGCGCGTTCAAGCAGTAAGAGAGACCACCATGATCGTTTACGGCATCAGCACCTGCGCGCTTACCAAGCGTGCTATCAAAACCCTTGAGGATGCGGGGCGCGACGTCAGCTTCCGCGATGTGCGTTCTGATCCCATGTCTGACGCGGAATGGGCTGAACTGCTCGTTGAATTTGGTGATCGTCTGGTTGATCGCAAATCCCCGGATTGGCGTGGGTTGAATGAGTGGTTGAAGAACTCAGACGCTGACGCCCAGCTCGCCGCCAAACCCAAGCTTATGACCCGCCCCGTGATCCGGGATGGTGATGCCTTTCACATCGGTTGGGACGACAGTGTGCAGGCCGCGATCCTTACGATATAGGTACCGTAAGACAATTTTAATGCCTTTGAAATTTGCTGCTCACGAAGTTGTAAGACTTTAAAGTTTTGCCCGATATTGCGCTTTCCATCGCTTTGCGCCATCACTTATCTATGCGCCTTTTTTTCCTCACTGCCCTCACCATGGTCGCCTTCGCGGCCAATTCCGTTCTCAACCGCGCAGCTCTTGCGGATGGTGATATGAGTGCCCTGCAATTCTCTGCAATCCGTGCTCTGTCCGGCGCAATTATCCTTATATGTCTGGTGTTTGCGCGTCCAAATGGTCTGACCCGTCTATGCGCTGGTAGCCTCGCAGGTAGCGCCTCACTGGCACTCTATCTAATTGGGTTCTCAATGGCCTATCGCACAGTTGATTCAGGCGTTGGCGCGTTGGTCCTGTTCGGTGGTGTTCAAGTCACGATGTTTGCAGGCGCCGTTTTATCGCGTGAAAGCATACCTTTAACCCGATGGGTCGGTGCTATGTTTGCTCTCTCTGGCCTCGCCTTTCTCGTCTGGCCAACAGGCGGCAACGGCCCCTCTTTGACGGGCACTCTGCTGATGGTTTCTGCGGCTCTTGGTTGGGGGATTTATTCGCTTTTAGGCCGCGGGGTAAAAGACCCACTCGCGGCGACAACTGCCAATTTTATTGGGGCAAGCCTCCCAGTAATCGCAGCAGTTTTATTGTTTGAAAGCAATATTATACCTCCGTTGGGCTTCCCTGTCGTTCTCGCCATAATATCCGGGGCGCTTACCTCTGGTCTAGGCTATGCGCTGTGGTATCAGCTCCTCCCACAATTACGCACCACTATCGCAGCCGTCGCACAATTGTCGGTCCCGATCATCGCAGCTGCCGGTGGTGCGCTTTTCCTCGGAGAAACTACAGGCTTCCGTTTCTGGATCGCGACCGCCTTGGTCCTTGGTGGCATAGCGCTATCATTGCTTCCTAAACGCCAACCGCACGGCTGAACCCTCGAATTTCGTATGGCGAAGTGTTATATTCCCTTTATGCGTTGGATTTTTCCCTTCCTATTTCTGCTGTTGCCGATGTCTGCAAGCGCGGATTGTGTGGTTCTGTTGCATGGGCTTGCGCGCACGAAATCTTCCATGGCGATTATTGAGGAGGCGCTTGAGGCGAACGGATATGCTGTTGTAAATCAAGGGTATGACTCAACCCACGAGGATATTGGCACCCTTGCCGAAACCTCCGTCCCAGCCGCATTTCAAAGCTGTTCTGACCAGATTGAACTCGGCGAGAAAACTCATGTTGTGACCCATTCCATGGGTGGTATTCTGGTCCGGGCGAGCGTCGCTCAGCATCGTCCCCCAGAACTGGGTCGCGTGGTCATGCTTGGGCCGCCAAACCAAGGCTCAGAACTGGTGGATACACTTAGTGCGTTGGAGCCTTTTGCATGGGTGAACGGGCCTGCTGGGATGTCGTTGGGTACCGGGCATCAGAATGCTCCACTTAGCCTTCCAATCCCTGCGTTTGAACTTGGTGTGATTGCGGGCAGTCGTTCGCTTAATCCATTGTATTCGGTGATTATTCCAGGTGAGGATGACGGGAAGGTTGCCGTGGCATCAACCCGCTTGATGGGGATGCGTGATCACATATCTTTGCCGGTGACACATACGTTTATGATGAATAATCCCCTGGTCGTCGCGCAGGTTTTGACCTTCCTTAAGGCTGGGTATTTTGATCCCAATATGACCTATCGTCAGGCTGCAGTGCTGATCGCTGGGCCAATCTTGGAAGACTGACCCAGAGGTAAATATTAACGTTTTTCCGCTTGAATACGGTTCACATGGCCCATTTTACGGCCTGGTTTCACATCGGCTTTACCGTACAGGTGCAGTGATGCCAGCGGATCAGCCAACAGTTCCGGTAGGCGATCCATATCGTCACCAATCAGGTTTTCCATCACCACATCAGCGTGCCGTTTACCGTCGCCAAGCGGCAGGCCAGCAACCGCGCGAATGTGCTGCTCGAATTGATCCACCGCACAACCGTTTTGCGTCCAGTGACCTGAATTATGCACACGTGGGGCGATCTCATTCACGATAAGCCCTTGCGGTGTCACGAATAACTCGACACCCAATACACCGACGTAATCCAGCGCGTTCAATACATTCGCCGTCAACAGAACGGCATCCATGCGCTGGCTAGCCGTCAAACGAGCAGGAACAGTGGTGGTGTCCAAAATACCATTTTTATGCACATTTTCGCCGGGATCATAACAAGATACTTCACCGTTCACGCCACGCGCACCGATGACTGAAACTTCGTGGCTGAAGTCGATGAAACCTTCCAAAACAGCGGGTGAACCGGCCATGGCGTCAAAGCCAGCATCAGCATCTTCAGGGGTCATGATCCGGGCTTGGCCCTTGCCATCATATCCCATGCGCCGGGTTTTCAGGATGCTTGGCGCGCCGATTGTGTTCAACGCTTCTGCTAGGTCTTCACGGGTTTCAACATTGGCAAATGGCGCAGTTTTTAGGCCAAGACCCTGCAGAAAGTTCTTCTCTGTCAAACGGTCTTGAGACACACGCAATGCCTCACGACCTGGGCGGATCGGGCGCATGGTTTCAAGCAAATCCAACGCGGATGTCGGAATGTTTTCAAACTCATAGGTGATAACATCTACTGTTTCGGCAAAGGCGCGCAGAGCGGCTTCATCATCGTAACCGGCTGTTGTCACCCGATCAGAAACATGGCCAGCAGGTGGATTGGCGCCAGGTTCAAAGATATGGGTTTTGAAGCCAAGGCGGGATGCTGCAACTGACAGCATCCGGCCAAGCTGGCCGCCGCCAAGGATACCAATGGTCGCGTTTGCGGGCAGGGCAGAAACAGGATCAGTCATCGACAGGTTCATCCGGAATAGAAGCAGAAAGGGCAGCGCGCCAAGCATCTAGCTTTACGGCAAGTTCATCATCAGAGACAGCTAAAATGCCTGCGGCCATCAGGCCAGCATTGGCAGCCCCAGCTGCACCAATTGCCATGGTCGCCACGGGAAAACCCTTGGGCATCTGAACAATGGAATAGAGGCTATCGACACCGGAAAGCGCCTTGGTTTGCACGGGGACACCAATCACCGGAACGCGTGTTTTTGAGGCCATCATGCCTGGCAAATGCGCGGCCCCCCCTGCACCGGCGATGATCACTTTCACATGGCCAGCTGCCTTTTTGCCGTAGTCCCACAGACGATCAGGGGTGCGATGGGCGGAAACAATCTTCGCCTCATAGCTGATCCCGAGTTCATCCAGAATATCCGCCGCAAGCTTCATTGTCGGCCAGTCCGATTGACTGCCCATAATTATGCCAACATCTGCCATGGTCATATCCTCGTTGATGGCTGTAAAGGAAGCGGCACTATATCCATTTCAGGGCCGCAGACAATCTGACAATGCACGCTTGCACAAAATCAGGCGATAATATCCGGGGTTAGATCGTTTTGAATCACTTGGATCCGGTCTTTCAGCGCAAGTTTTTGCTTTTTTAACCGTTTGAGCGCCAGTTGATCTGCAGTTGATCGTTCCGCCAAAGCGTTGATAGCCTCGTCAAGATCACGATGCTCCTCACGTAGAAGCTGCAATCTTACGCGCATAACGTCATTGTGGGACATTTCTTCAGGAGCATCCATCAGCATGGCCTTTTATTGTGCTGGGGCAACCTAACCCGGAAGACAGGATTTAAAAAGAGGACAAATAGTGCAAATACCTTGCAAGCTGGCCGTGTGGCCCCCATATTTCTCTTTACCGGGTCGCTCATCTGGAGGACTTGGCTGATTGTCGCTGATAACAGGACGAAAAAATGAGCAAACTGACCCTTGGGTCATACCCTTATCTTCTAGGGTTTGACCAACTTGAACGCCTTGTGGAACGGACAGCTAAGTCTGGGAACGAAGGCTACCCCCCTTTTAACATTGAACAATCCAGCGATCATTCCTTTCGGATCACCCTTGCCGTTGCGGGATTCTCTGAGGAAGATCTTTCCATTACGGTTGAAGATCGACAGCTGAATGTACGTGGTAATCAGCAGGATATTGAAGATGATCGCGTGTTTTTACACCGGGGAATCGCTGCAAGACAGTTCCAGAAGAGCTTTGTTCTTGCGGAAGGGGTTGAAGTTGGCGCCGCAAGTATGGAAAACGGTCTCCTGCATGTAGATCTGACTCGTTCTCTGCCAGATACCATTGTACAAACCATCGTTATCAATAAGAATCGGGGACCCAAATGAATTCAGAATTTACGTTCCCAGGCCAAGACGGTGACGATGAAAATCGCACAGTTTACGTGCGCGCGATCAATGTCGAAGATCTTCCTGACGATATGCAAGATGCCGCCAGCGGTGCGGAACATCTCTATGCGGTCTGCACCGAAGAGGGCGAACAACTGGCCTTAGTGAATGAACGCCGCTTGGCTTTCGTGCTGGCCCGTGAACACGATTACGCCCCTGTTTCGGTCCACTAATTCCCTTTCAAGGGATGCGATCCAAAGTCTAGTTATATGATTTGCAACGGATGCCCCGATGTTTTGGGGCTCCACTGTTGCGCATTGTTTAAAATCATATGCCGGGTATCTCAGTTGTTTTCATTGATCAATACGTCGCCAAAGGCCTCGCGCAACTTGTTTTTGCGAACTTTTCCCGTGGCGCCAATGGGTAATGTATCGATGAAGATCACTTTGTCAGGCGTCTGCCACGACGGCACCTTGTCGTTATAAAATGCAAGCAGCTCGCGTTCTGTCACAGTGGCGCTTTCGGCTTTAACGGCGAGCAGTACAGGGCGTTCATCCCATTTTTCATGGCGTGCAGCGATCACTGCAGCATTTGCAACGGCAGGGTGCGCAATCGCGATGTTTTCAAGAGTGACCGTTGAAATCCATTCACCACCCGACTTTATGATATCTTTTGAACGGTCACGGATGATCATAAATCCATCGGAATCCATCGTTGCCACATCGCCAGTGTCAAACCAGCCATCTTCAGTTAATGCGCCAGTATCTTTGCCAAAGTACCTGTCTACAATCCAATGGCCTTTGATCTGTAAAGCGCCTTGGGCCTTCCCGTCGTGGGGTAAAATTTCACCGACCTCATCGACAAGACGTAAATCTACACCAAAAGGCGGGCGCCCCTGCCCAAGCCGAAGGTCGGCTTGTTCTTCTGGCGACAGCGTCGTGTGACATTGCAAAAGTTGGTTCACTGTTCCAAGGGGAGATGTTTCTGTCATGCCCCATGCGTGTATAAGTTCAATATCATAGTCGTCGCGAAACGTTGCGATCATCGACGGGGGCAGGGCTGAACCACCTACAACCGTGCGTGTCAAGCTTTCCGCTTTTGACCCAGTTTCCTTAAGTGCCGCCAGAAGCCCCATCCAAATCGTAGGGACGCCAAGCGCCAGTGTCACGGATTCTTCATCGATCAGCTTTACCAAGCTTGCACCATCCATGCCGGGGCCGGGAAGCACAAGCTTGCACCCAGTGGCCGCCGCAATATAGGGCACGCCCCAGGCATTGACGTGGAACATCGGCACGACGGGCAGAACGGTATCTTTCGCTGAAATGGCAATGCCATCTGGCTGATTGCCCGCAAGCGAATGCAACAGGTTTGAGCGATGTGAATAGAGAACCCCTTTAGGGTCGCCGGTGGTGCCGGATGTGTAGCACAGGCTCGAGGCTGCATTTTCGTCAATATTTGGAAAGATGTGAGTACGATCACCTGTCTGCAACAGCTCATCGTAAAATAGCAGACCGTCGACCATCATAGCGGCTTCTTCATCTCGTGGGCCTAGCAAAACGATATGTTTCACTGATTTTAGCAATGGACGAAGTTTTTCTGCCGCAGGCAGGAAGGTTCGATCTAGAAACAAAATCTGATCTTGGGCGTCATTGGCGACAAAAATCAGCTGCTCGGGTGCCATGCGTGGGTTGATGGTATGGCAAACCATGCCACCGCTGGCGACGCCGAAGTAAATCTCTAGATGGCGGCGGTTGTTCCAGGCAAGGGTTGCGCAGCGATCGCCATCCTGTAGCCCCAGCAAGCGCAAAGCCGAAGCAAGTCTGCGAGCGTTTAGGCCGACCTCCCCCCATGTGCTGTGATCAATGCCGCCGGTTGTCCTAACCGAGACGACTGAAGTCTTCGCGTGAAACCGTTCTGCATGATTAATCAGGCTGCCAATTGTCAGCGGCATCTGCATCATTTGTCCCAGCATTAGAACCTCCCCCTATTTGTAATTATTACCACAAAAATTGGTCATGTTTGCCCGCAGATCAAAAACATTCTGGCCATTCCGGTACCGGAATTTCTACCCTTTATGATTAATAACAGTGGGTCAACAACGCCAATTCAAGCACGCCTATCTTCGATGTGTCAAATGAAGCGACAGGTGCAGCGCGTAACAAATATGCCCGCACAATGGGTATTCACCAAGTGCAGTTAGAAAAAGCAATTTGAATGCTGGGGGCAATAATGCCAGCCTTGTTCGTTAGAAGGCCGGCCTTATTGAGATCAAAGATTAGACAGTTTCGATGCGGATCGCGATGGGATCTGTAGCGACGACGCCGGTGTCATCAAGGCCAAGCAACGCTTCGTCTAGGGATTGGCGCGTGCATTTATGAGTGACGATCAGGACAGGTGCTGTCTCGGTTTCGTGGCTGTATTGGCGCATGCGGTCGATGGAAACACCGGCCTCGCCCAGCACAGAGGCAACTTTGGCTAGGGCACCGGGCTTGTCGGTCAACTCCATGCGCAGGTAGTAGGGCGTAGGGGTTGCGGATTTCGCCGGGCGGGCGTCTTCCAGCGTTGTAGCGGGTTGACCGAAAGTGGTCATGCGTGTGCCGCGCGCGATTTCGATCACGTCGGACATGACGGCACTTGCGGTTGGGCCTTCTCCAGCACCAGCACCGCGCAGCACGATTTGACCCACATTGTCGCCCTCAAGCACAACCATATTAGTGCCACCTTCAAGCTGACCTAGCGGGCTGTCAGCAGGCACAAGGCAGGGTGTCATGCGTTGCTCTAAGCCGCGACCTGTCATCTGGGCAACACCAAGCAGTTTGATGCGATAGCCCATATCGGCGGCCTGATTGATGTCCTCAATAGTGATGCGTCCGATGCCTTCGAGTTCAACCGCGTCAAATGTCACCTTGGTGCCAAAGGCGATAGAGGCCAGAAGAGACAGCTTATGGCCCGCATCAATACCGCCAACATCAAGGTTCGGGTCCGCTTCGAGATAGCCCAGTTGGTTGGCCTCTTCAAAGACCTCATCATAGGGCAGACCTGCGTTTTCCATGCGGGTCAGGATGTAGTTACATGTGCCGTTCATCACGCCCATGACGCGGGTGATGTCGTTGCCTGCAAGGCCTTCGGTTAAGGATTTGACGACGGGGATGCCACCGGCAACAGCAGCTTCAAAACGGATAACATTACCCGCGTTTTCAGCGGTTTCAGCAAGCGCCTGGCCATGTTCTGCCATCATTGCTTTGTTGGCAGTCACAACGTCTTTGCCCGCAGCAAGGGCCGCTTCGGTGGCGGCTTTGGCGGGGCCGTCAGCGCCGCCCATTAGTTCGACAAACACATCGACGTCGTCACGTTTGGCCAGAGCGACCGGATCATCTTCCCAAGCATATTCGGATAGGTTCACGCCGCGGTCTTTGGATTTGGAACGGGCTGAAACAGCAGTGATCACGACAGGGCGACCCGTGCGCAGGGACAGAAGATTGGCTTTTTGACGGACGATTTTCACAACTCCGACACCAACGGTGCCAAGTCCTGCGATGCCAAGTCGAAGAGGTGCGGTCATTGGGGGCTCCGTTGTGTCAGAAAGTCAGTAAATACTGCCCGTTGGTTAGCGTGAAAGCCGGGCAGGTGCAATGCAATCTGTGAGGGGCCGGGGTGGAAATTTATCCGTTTTGCCGGGAAAGTGCCGCCATAAGGCGGGCGCGGCGGGCATCATCGATCACAGGGGCTTGCAGGCGGCGGGCGCGTGATGTCAACCCGTTTACGCGGGCAGTCAAGCGTTCGCCCTGTTCCTGTGCCGAAAGCTTGCCTGACGTGGCGCTGCTTACGCCATTCAGAAGATCTTGCAGAGGCAGGATTTCGGGCCACACGCCACGAGACACCGAAGAGGTTTCTATCGCGCGTATATGCGCCGGGGGGGCACAGGCCAAAAGTGTAAGCCCGGTAAGGGCGGCCAGAAGATAGAATCGCAACGTGTTGCTCCGCATGTGGTGTCAGTTGATTTTAGGATGGGCGCTTCTGGATTAACAGAGGGTGAATTTATGGGTGGCGTATTCGCTCTTGAAATGAACACCCGTTCAGATAATCTTGGCTCATGGCACGAAAAACTGGCTCTCATTCGGAAATCACCGGCCCTAGGGTGCGCGCAGCGGCTGAGCGGCTATTCGCGCGCCATGGGTTTGCGGCTGTTTCCATGCGCCAGATTGCAGCTGAGGTTGGGGTGCAGGCGGGGGCGTTGTATCTGTACACCAAGGATAAACAGGCACTGCTGTTTGATATGATGGATGCCCATATGATTGCCTTGCTGGATGCTTGGCAAGACATTGATCCCGGCGGTAGGCCGATGGCGCGGCTTGAGGTGCTGGTGCGGTTTCACATCCAGTTTCATATGGAACGCCAGGAGGCGGTTTTTATTGCTTACATGGAGCTGCGCAACCTGACGCCTGAGAATTACGTGGCGATCACGGAGCGGCGTAAAGCCTATGAGCATGTGGTTGAGGGGATATTGTCCGACGGGAATACCGTGGGTGATTTCGCCGTCGAGGATGCACATTTGTCAGCAATGGCGGTGATTGCCATGCTGACCGGTGTGAACACTTGGTATCGCGAAGGTGGGCGCCTGTCGCTGGAGCGGGTGGAAGAGATTTATTGGGATATGGTGCGTAAATCTCTGGTCGGGTGAGGTGTTGTGCAGGTGGGCGAGGGGCCAGCCCCTCGCGCTCCCCGAGATATTTATGGGACCAAAATATTAATGCGCGGGCTTGATGAAACGGTCGTTGCGCAGGTCAGCAAAGGCCTGTTGCAATTCCTGTGGGGTGTTCATCACGATCGGGCCATGCCAAGCAATGGGTTCTTGCAAGGGCGCGCCGGCGATCAGGAGGAACCGCAGGCCTTCTGGGCCGGCTTGCAGGCGGATTTCATCACCTGTGCCAAATTCCACAAGGGTGCGGTTGCCGGAAAGGTCTCGCATGTTGACCTCATGGCCCATGACCTCCTTTTCCAGCAAGACACCGCGCGGAGCTGAGGTATCGGCGAAAGTACCGCTGCCTGCGAAAATATAAGCAAATGTATTGCGGTATGTATCCATCGGCAGGGTCTTGGTGACACCTGGAGCGACGGAAATGTCGAGGTAAACAGGATCGGTTGCGACGCCTTTCACAGGGCCTGTGATGCCGCGCCAATCACCTGCGATCACGCGGATACGGGTGCCATCATCATCCAAACGTTCCGCAATTTCACCCGACGGGATATCCTGATAACGCGGGGCACACATCTTGTCGCTGGCTGGCAGGTTTGACCACAATTGAAACCCGTGCATCTGCCCCTGAGTATTGGCGATGGGCATTTCGTGGTGCAGGATACCAGAACCGGCGGTCATCCACTGGATGTCACCGGCGCCAAGGGTGCCCTCATTCCCCAAACTATCGGCGTGTTCGATCGTACCATTAAGAACATAGCTGATGGTTTCAATGCCCCGGTGTGGGTGCCACGGAAAGCCGGAGATATCCCCCGTAACATTGTCTTGGCGAAAGTCATCAAACAGTAGAAATGGGTCGAACTTCTTCGGATTATGAAAGCCAAAGGCGCGGTGTAGATGGACGCCTGCGCCCTCAATTGTAGGGGTGGCGAGGGATGTTGAAAGTGCTGGGCGAATAGACATCGTGACCTCCTTGGTTCGGAATTCAATATAGGGGATCGGTTGTGATGTGCATAGAGGCGCGTATGTGGCTGGATGCGCGGGATGTGTGCGTATTTGCTATGTTGATTTGAAAAGCTGCACAACCCAATCGCGCAACTGGTTGACCTCTGAGCATTGGGGGGCGGGGGCTTCGGTCGGCATGAGGTAGTGGCCTTGGTCCATTGGAAGTTCCGGTCCGGGCAGCGGCTTGAGGCGCCCAGATGCGAGATGCGGAGCGGCGTAGCGATGCATCAACATCGCCACACCGGCACCGGATGCCGCGAGTTCGATCGCGGCGAGTGAGGTGTCCACAAACAGAGGGGCATGTTGATCGGGCAGCGCAAGACCCTGCTCACGGGTTAGGCGCAGCCAGTGATCTTGATAGCCATGAATATGGATCAAGTTTTGTGAAAGAACCGCAGTCAGATCAGGCAGTTGTTTGGACAGGGCAGCGCCGGCGACTGGGCGTATGATTTCGTCAGACAACAGATGCGCGCGACGGGAAAGGGTGCCGTGGGGGCCAAGGCGTATATCGATATCAACGTCATTGTCTTGCGTGCTATCAGCCCAAATTGCGGAAACCAAACGCACAGAAATACCGGGATTTTTGGTGTGAAATGCACCCAGATGTGGGGCAATGCAGAGAACAGCCGTTGAGATCGGTGCGCGCAGAGTAATCGTGCGCAGGGGCGCACGGGTTTTCTGTGGGCCAAGCAGGCCACGTGTAGAAAAGGCGATGTCCTCAAGTGCTTGAGCCACAGTCGGATACCAAGCGTGGCCAAGTTCGGTGAGGGTCAAGCGGCGAGGGCCACGGGAAAATAGGGCAACGCCAAAGCTTTTCTCAAGGCTGCGGACCTGGTGACTGACGGCAGCTTGAGTGAGGGAAAGCTCGTCTGCGGCAGCACTGAAGCTGTGAAGGCGGGCCGAGGCCTCGAACGCGCGCAGCCAAATCAGATTGGGCAGATCTGTCAATGCGCTGACAGAGGAGGAGGGATTTTCAGCTATAGCCACAAATAATTCCGGGGTCAGGTAGGGTTTTTATTCGTTTCAGTTTTGCATTTGATCGGGGCAAGCTGCAAGTCGAAACGGAATATGACCGGGTAAACCGGTAGGATTAGAGAAAGAGACGCGCAAATGGCTGTTGATTATAAAGTGGGCTTTATTGGGCTCGGTAATGTTGGCGGAAAATTGTCAGGCAGTTTGGTGCGTAATGGCGTTGACCTGACCGTGTTCGATTTGAACGATGAATTGATGGCTGTGGCCGTTGAAAAGGGCTGCAAGGCGGGCACATCAGCGGCGCAATTGATGCGCGATTGCGATGCGGTGATCACCTGCTTGCCCAGCCCAGCCGCCTCTGATGCGGTGATGCAAGAAATGTTGCCTGAGATCGGTGAGGGCAAAATCTGGATGGAGATGTCCACCACAGATGAGGCCGAGGCGAAACGTCTCGGCGGCTTGGTGATTGCCGCTGGTGGTGCTGCGGTGGATTGTCCGGTGTCTGGTGGCTGCCACCGTGCTGACACCGGCAATATCGCGATTTTTGCGGGCTGTGATCGGGCGACGTTTGAACGTATTCTGCCGCTTCTGACGAAAATGGGACGCCGGATTTTGCACACGGGTGATCTTGGGTCTGCCTCTGTTCTGAAGGTTGTGACGAACTATTTGGCGACGGCGCATTTGATTGCCAGTGCTGAGGCGTTGACCACCTGTAAGGCCGCCGGGATGGATCTGAATGTGGCCTATGAGGCGATCCGGATCAGCTCTGGCAACTCGTTTTCACATATCACAGAAAGCCAAGTGATCTTGAACGGGTCGCGCGATATCTCATTTACAATGGACCTTGTGAAAAAGGATATTGGCCTGTTTCAGGATGTTGCGGATCGCGCCAATGTGCCGCTTGAGATGAGCCCTCTAATGATCAAAATCTTTGACGATGCCATCGAGAAATACGGCCCACGTGAATTGTCACCAAACATCATCCGCCGTCTGGAAGATGCGACGGGCCTTGAGGTTTTGGCACCGGGCTTCCCACCAGAAATGACCGATGATGAGCCGGAAGAAGCCGGTTATGAAGTCGATCCGTTCGCGGATCGCACACTTCAAGCGGCTGAATGAATGTAATAATGCGCGGGCAAGACATGATTGATCTTGCCCGTTATCCAATCGATCAACCGGGCAGCAGCTTGTATAATGATGTGTTGGATCAGGTTCGTGCCGACTTGGCGCGTGACGGTTGTGCGGTGCTACGTGGTTTTTTAACACCTCAGGGGGTCGCAAGCGCAGTCAAGGAAGCGGATAACGTTGCAGATCAGGGGTATCGCAGCTATTCACGCACAAATGTCTATTTCAGCCAAGATGATGAAAGCCTGCCTGAAACCCACCCAGCACGACAGTTTTTTGACCGCTCCAATGCCTTCATTCCTGCGGATAATTTCGCGCAAGATGGTTCGTTGCGGCAAGTGCATAACTTTCCCGGATTTGACGATTTCATAGGTGATTGCCTGGGCGAGCCAGTGGATGCATTCTTTCGCTACGACGATCCGTTGGCGGATCTGATTGTGAATACGGCTGCGGAAGGTCCGGGCTTTCCTTGGCACTTTGACACCAATAATTTCACCGTGACCTTGGCCCTTCAGAATGCTGATGCTGGCGGTGAATTTGAATATGCCCCAATGATCCGTCATGTCGGCGCGCCAGATGGGGGAGAGAATTTCGCAGCAGTGTCTGATGTGCTAAATGGGACGTCAGATAAAGTCGTCAGTTTGCTCTTGCAGCCCGGCGATCTGCAGCTGTTTCGCGGACGTAATTCTTTGCACAGGGTCGCGCCCTTGAAAGGCACGCGCGCACGCCATGTCGCGATCATGTCTTGGGTCGAACGTGAAGGCATGTGCGGCAGTCCGGAACGTACGCGGCAGCTTTATGGGAGGGTTTTGCCTATCCATTGGGAACGCGCAGGGCTGCGGGCGGATGAGTGGCTCGACTAGGGGGCTGACACGGGGTATCACCGCTTAACAAATAGGGGGCGGTGATGACGCAGGTAAAGACAGAAATGACGATGGGACCCGGGAATTCTGAGGTTCTGATGGAATTGCGCGTGTCCGGCGCGCGCAGGGGATTTGCTTTATGCGTTATAATCTCGCTGGGGATATTATTGCTTTGGAATGCGTCAATTGTTACGGGCGCGCCTGTGGCGTTGAAGCTGTTCCTTGTTGCAATGGGCTTGGGCGCGATATCGCTGGCAGAAAAGATGCGCCGCAGCACGCGCGGCGGGCTTATTCTAACGCAAGAAGCCCTTTGGGATGCCAATGGCACCTGCCTGATCCGTATGGAAGATGTGGTATCGCTTGAACGCGGTGTTTTCGCATTCAAACCGTCAAACGGCTTTATGATAACTGGGCGTGCCGCATCGGGAAACCTTTGGGCACCGGGGCTGTATTGGCGTGTCGGAAAACGTATTGGCATTGGTGGGATCACCAACGTACGCGATGCAAAATCCATGGTTGAGGTGATTGTCGCCTTGACGACACCGCAATAGCGAAACAAATCGCAGACCTGCAAAAGGCCGCCTGAACATATATTCAGCGCGGCCTTTCTTATGTGCCGTTGTTAGTTCGTCGTGAAATCATAACAGGGGATACCGTCCCAACATACTGCCGGGACTGTACGCAAGCTTGTGACAATGAAGTTGTCGAAATCGACCTGATCCATGAACATGCCAAAACGTGCTGAGCTAAACACAGGGGTATAAAAGGTGGATGCTTCGACGATTATGGCGTGGGCACCGTCTGCAAGAATTGGCAAATCGTCCCGGTGTGCGACGTCAAGTGTATCCGTTGTCCAACCGATATGACCTTTTGTGGCTTTGGACCAGACCACGGTAAACCTGTCCTCCTCCGCATTCCAAGAAATTGCTGAGACGCGTATCCAAGTCGGATGTGGTGCCCGCACCAAGAAGTCATAGACGTCATTTAGGCCATTCAAGTAATCCATATCCACGTCTGTGTTCTTACGTGTTACCATATCTGATAGTGCATAAGCGGCGCGCAGGTTGATGTTTAGGCTGATAGGAGATCCGTTCATTAGGTTGACGCGGACAGGTCGGGTTGCGGATTCTGCTGATTGGATGTTCATCACCTGCGGTGCGCGCATACTCATCGTAGGTTCTATGGATATGTTGTCCTTGGTAGTAGTCCCGGCCGCCGTCGCCGGAGGCAAGCGCAAGCCAGCCCTAGTGAAATCGGCAGGTGTGAATTCGATACAATGGGAAAAATTGTGTCGTGGCGTAGATGTAAGGTTCATCAGGCTCAGTATTTCCGGCCCGGCGTTTACCTGTGCTGTATAGGGAATAAGGGATATCGATACACGGTCTACTGAAGTGTCCTTTAAAATTTCATCAACAAAATCTTGGCCTGCTGTTCTCAGCGTGGCGATTTTTGTCCCGCCCATAGACCCTGAGATATCAAGAATCAAAGAGATTTCGACGTTGGTAATGCGTTTTTCGGCACGGCCACCCGCAACGGCGTCTAGGTGATCAATATCGACCCCTTTCCAATGCATGAACATTGTGGGCACCGATGCGGTCGCATTTGCCGTCACGGTACGATAGCTTCTTTTGGCGTCACTTTCGACGGTGATTTTGCCCAGAAAACGCGTCATACCAGCTTTTTCGAAATAATCCCTTACGACCAATTCTGGATCAAGCTCTTGGTCCAGATTAGCAGCAGCAAGGATTGCGCGATCAAGTGTGTTTTGCAGTTTGATCCGTGAGGTTTCTTGGCGCAACACGTCAATAGCAATGCCGGTCAGAAGGACCATGACAATGAAGGCCATGAGGGAAAAAATCATGATGGAACCGTTTTCGTCCCGGCAAAAATGTCCAGGTGATCGGTTTAATTTACTTTTTAGGCGCGAGAAACGATGTGAATGGCTGTTTCTGGTTGTGTTTAATGTCTTTGGCATTGGAATTCCCCTCTCAGGGCAAGAAAAAACCTGCCCTAGGCTGCCCACAATAATACCTCAATATTAGACCATCAAAGATGAAGATAAGACGGAGCATTGTAAGTTAAGAGCGTAATGTTGTTGGATGACTAGGTAAGTTTTGTCAGCCAAATGTGGATACTTTGTTGGTTAATTGTTGATATTAATTGGTAATTTTTGAAAACGGTCAGATAATTTGGGAAAATTTATTCCATTTGGACAGAGCTCTGGCACAAAAAACTGAAATGCCAAAGCATTACTCAAGTGAATTACTAAGGTTTTGGCGTGACGGCTAATTTGAACGGGATCTGACAAAATTGCGTCATCAAGGTGTTTTCTGCGGGACGAATTAACCAAACCGTCATAACCTGACTGCACAAAAAACAGGCACTGATTCTAACGGTTGCCAAAAACAGTCTGTAAATGCGGCAAATTGTGTCGCCGGAGGTTTAGAATGAACGAAAACACTGGACATGCTCAGGAGCCGAGCTTTCGCGAATCAGTTGATCTGATGTTTAATCGTGCGGTTGCCATGATGGACCTACCGCCGGGGCTTGAGCAAAAAATCCGTGTGTGTAATGCGACCTACACCGTGCGTTTTGGTGTGCGTTTGCGCGGTCAGATCGAAACATTCACTGGATATCGTTCTGTGCATTCGGAACATATGGAACCGGTAAAGGGCGGTATCCGTTATGCCAGTGCTGTGAATCAGGATGAGGTCGAAGCACTTGCAGCCTTGATGACTTATAAATGTGCCTTGGTGGAAGCGCCTTTTGGGGGGTCTAAAGGTGGCCTTTGTATCAATCCGCGTGATTATGAAGAGCATGAACTTGAATTAATCACCCGTCGTTTTGCCTATGAATTGGCGAAACGCGATTTGATCCACCCATCACAAAACGTGCCAGCGCCCGACATGGGCACCGGTGAACGTGAGATGGCCTGGATCGCCGACCAATATGCGCGGATGAACACCACTGACATCAACGCACGCGCCTGTGTTACTGGTAAGCCATTGAATGCCGGCGGTATTTCCGGTCGTGTTGAGGCAACAGGCCGTGGCGTTCAATATGCGCTGCAAGAATTCTTCCGTCACCCAAAAGATGTCAAAATCGCTAGGCTGTCGGGCAAGCTTGATGGCAAGCGTGTGATCGTTCAGGGGCTTGGTAACGTGGGCTACCACGCTGCGAAGTTTCTTTCTGAGGAAGATGGCGCCAAAATTACCGGCATCATTGAACGTGATGGCGCGCTGTATAAGGAAGACGGTTTTGACGTGGAAGCTGTACACGCATGGCTGGCAAAGCATGGTGGTGTAAAGGGCTTCCCAGGGGGCACTTACATGGAGGATGGTGCGCTGCTTTTGGAAGAAGAATGTGATATTCTGATCCCTGCGGCACTTGAAGGTGTGATCAATCTTACCAACGCTGATCGTGTCAAAGCGCCTCTGATCATTGAAGCTGCGAATGGCCCGGTCACGGCGGGTGCGGATGAAATTCTGCGCAACAAAGGCACCGTGATCATCCCTGATATGTACGCAAACGCTGGTGGTGTGACCGTATCCTACTTTGAATGGGTGAAAAACCTGTCTCACATCCGTTTCGGTCGTATGCAGCGTCGCCAAGAAGAAGCGCGTCACCAGTTGGTGATTGACGAGTTGGAGCGTCTGGATGATGCGATGGGTGATAAGTGGACCATGACGCCTGATTTCAAATCGCGCTATCTGCGCGGAGCCGGTGAATTGGAACTTGTGCGTTCCGGTTTGGACGACACAATGCGGATTGCATACCAATCCATGCGCGAAATGTGGCATTCCAGCGAAAACGTAACCGATCTGCGTATGGCCGCATACCTCGTATCCATCGGCAAAGTGGCTGCAAGCTATCGCGCAAAAGGCTTGTAATTTACTATGATAAAACTTTAACTCCGGGGCATGATATATGCCCCGGAATACAGCTGTCATTGCGGCAAATTACGCGCGAAAATCCATGATGTAAACCCAAGTACCGGCAATCTTGCCCGATGCCATTGCTTAGATTGCCAAGCCTTCGCTTATTGGCTGACCGGGCAGGGCGGCGCTGATTTTCTTGACGAGAATGGCGGATCTGAACTGTTTCAAACCTTGGCATGGCGCGTGGAATTCACCCAAGGAAAAGACACCTATTTGCAGGCCATCCGCTTGTCACCCAAGGGAATGATCCGTTGGTACGCAAGCTGCTGCCATTCGCCGATTGCAAATATGATGGGATCGCAGGCCATGACCTTTATCGGTATGCCAACCTGTGGTTTTGAGATGAAAGATATCGACAATATGGGTCCGGTGCGCGCTTCGATGTTTGCGAAAACAGCGCGTAAGGGCAGCACGCCTCCCGCAGATTTTGGCTTCCTCTCTGTGATCGCGCGGATCCTTTGGCGTCAATTCATGGGAAAATTACGAGTAAAAACAAGGTGTACTCCGTTTTGGATTGACGCCGGGCAGCCGGTCGCAGACCCTCAGGTTTTAACGCTTGAGGAACGAAAATCCGTCACGCCCGAACTGTAAAACTCCACATATTTGCGATGTGGCGGCATCTGCTTGGTAAAAAACGACATATCTCGTCGCCGCTGAGCATTGCATCCTGGTCCTCGCCCTGATTACCTTCCCCTGAAATGAGGGAGAAGATTCATGCGTTTTTCTGCATGGCAGGTTTTGAAAGAGGGTTTGACCGGCAACAAAGGCTGGACACCCCATTGGCGCAGCCCGGAACCAAAAGCCGAATATGACATTATCATTATTGGTGGTGGCGGGCACGGCCTGTCGACCGCTTACCACCTTGCCGCGAAATATGGTGGCAAGCGCATTGCCGTGCTTGAAAAAGGGTATATCGGCGGCGGCAATGTTGGCCGAAACACAACGATTGTGCGTGCGAATTATTTCCTCAAGGGCAATTCAGAATTTTACAGCCATTCCCTAAAGCTTTGGGAGCGCATGGAAAAAGACCTGAACTATAATGCGATGCATTCCCAGCGCGGCATTCTTAACCTGTTCCATTCTGATGGCCAGCGCGATGCGGCGGCGCGGCGTGGCAATATGATGATCAACCAAGGTGACGATGCAATTCTGCTGGATCGCAAAGGCGTACGCGACATCGTACCCTACCTCGATTACGACAATATCCGCTTCCCTGTCTATGGCGCACTTTACCACAAACGCGGCGGCACCGCGCGTCACGATGCGGTGGCTTGGGGCTATGCTCGTGGAGCGGATCAGCGCGGCGTTGATATTATCCAGAATTGCGAAGTCACTGGAATCGATATTGAAAATGGCGTTGTCAAAGGTGTTCAGACCTCAAAAGGTCCGATTAAGGCCAAGAAAGTTGGCATGGTTGTTGCTGGGCGTTCCAGCCAAGTCGCCGCGATGGCTGGTATGCAGGTGCCCGTTGAAAGCACAGTCTTGCAGGCCTTCGTGACCGAAGGGCTGAAACCTGTTCTGGATAACGTTGTCACCTTTGGCATGGGTCACTTTTATATCAGTCAATCTGATAAGGGGGGCCTGGTGTTCGGCGGCGATATTGACATGTACGCAAGTTATGCCCAGCGGGGAAATCTGCCCACGGCTGAACATGTGGTCGAAGCAGCTATGACGCTTATGCCTATGATCGGTAAAGCAAAAATGCTGCGTTCTTGGGGCGGGATCATGGATATGTCACCCGATGGATCGCCGGTGATTGATAAAACCCACGTTGAGGGGCTGTATCTGAACTGTGGTTGGAATTATGGCGGCTTTAAAGCTGTGCCAGCCTCGGGTGATTGTTTTGCCCATCTCATGGCCAAGGATGAACCCCATCCTGTGGCGAAAAAATTCCGTCTGGACCGGTTCCGTACAGGGCAAGGGATCTTGGACGAAGAAGGCACTGGCAGCCAACATAACCTGCACTAAGGAGGCACAAAATGCGTATCAAATGTCCCCTCTGCGGGGAGCGCGATCTGCGCGAATTTTACTACCAAGGGGCCGCAATTGCCCTGCAACGTCCGGCACCTGACGCGGGCGATGTGGCTTGGGATGACTATATTCACAATCGTGAAAACCCGGCGGGGCGCACGAAAGATTTGTGGCATCACGAGATGGGCTGTAGCGCCTGGCTTGTGGTTGAACGCAACACTGTGACCCATGAAATTTACGGCGTAGAGCTGGCGGAAGACGTGAAGCGGGGATTGAACAATGCGGATTGATGGCAAGGGTCTGATTGACCGTTCCACCCCGATTTCCTTCAGCTTTGATGGCAAGAAGGTTCAGGGTTTTCAAGGTGATACGATTGCCTCTGCCGCGTTGGCACAGGGGCGTAAGCTGTTTGCACGCAGTTTTAAATATCACCGTCCACGCGGTGTTGTGACCACGGGTTCGGAAGAACCTAATGCGTTGGTGACATTGCATTCTGGCGCGGCGCAGGATCCCAATATTCGGGCCACGACGCAGGAAATCTATGATGGTTTAGCTGTGCGTAGCCAGAATGCTTGGCCGTCGCTGGAACGTGATATTATGGCTGCGAATGACCTGTTTGCACCGTTCTTTGGCGCTGGCTTTTACTATAAAACCTTCATGTGGCCGGGCAAACTCTGGGAGAAATTCTACGAGCCGACAATCCGTCGTGCCGCTGGCCTTGGGGCGCTTTCGGGCGAACATGACACCTCGCGTAATGAAAAAGCATACGCGTTTTGCGATCTGCTGGTGATTGGTGGCGGGCCTGCGGGCTTGATGGCGGCTTTGACGGCTGCGCGCGCGGGTGCCGATGTGATTTTGGCCGATGAAGATGCGCGTCTTGGCGGACGTTTGCTTCTGGAAGATGAAGAAATCGACGGTAAGCCGGGCCATGTTTGGGCGGCGGATGTTGTTACTGAATTGCAAGGTATGGATAATGTCCGTGTGATGGCGCGTACAACCGTGACCGGCGCGTTTGATCAGGGCACATATGGTGCGCTTGAACGTGTGGCACAGCATGTTGCCAACCCAGATGCTGACTGCCCGCGCGAGTGTTTTTGGCGCATCGTGGCCAAACGCGCAATTCTTGCGGCTGGCGCTTTGGAGCGTCCCGTGGCTTTCGCAAATAATGACCGTCCTGGCATCATGATGGCCGGCGCTGTGCGTGGTTACCTCAACCGTTGGGGCGTTGCCGCAGGTCAAAAAGTGGCGGTGTTTGGCAATAATGACAGCGCATGGAAAACCGCGCGTGATCTGCAATCTGCGGGCGTTGATATTGTCGCGATGATTGACTCGCGCAAAGACGCAGCCGGTACGGGGGACTTCCCGATCATTACCGGCGGCATGGTGTCTGACACACGCGGACGGGGTGCGCTGAAAGAAATTACGGTGCAGTCATCTTCGGGTGAGCAGAAGTTTGAGGTCGATTGTCTGGGCGTTTCTGGGGGCTGGAACCCGTCGGTGCATATGTTGTGCCACATGAATGGCCGCCCGGCTTGGGATGAGGCAACGCAAAGCTTCCTGCCCGTTGACAATATGGTGCCTGGCCTGAAAGCGGCGGGGGCTGCGGCTGGCAAGTTCAGCACACAATCCGCCCTTGAAAGTGGTCTGGCTGAGGCAAAGCAAGCCCTGTCTGATCTTGGCATGAAGGCCGGATCTGACACGTCCCCAACGGCAGAGGATGGCGCCTACGCCATTGAAGGCCTCTGGGAAGTGCCCCATGAAAGCAAGGGCTATAAGCGCGCTTGGTTGGATTTTCAAAACGATGTTTCCACCAAAGATGTGCGGCAAGCTGCGAAGGAAAACTTCGCTTCCGTTGAGCATATGAAACGTTACACCACCCAAGGTATGGCGCCGGATCAGGGCAAAAATTCCAACGTGAATGCCCTCGCAATCCTCGCTGATGCAACGGGCCGCGACATTCCAACAACCGGCACCACCACCTTCCGCCCGCCCTATGTTCCCGTTTCTTTGGCAGCGCTTGGGGCTGGTGCGCGGGGCAAGGGCTTTGCGCCCGAACGCTTCGTGACCTCTCATCAGGCCACAGTTGATCGCAATGCGCCGATGATCGAGGCGGGCCTTTGGTATCGTCCCAGCTACTACCCTCGTCCGGGTGAGGAAACTTGGCGTGACAGCTGTGATCGCGAAGTCAACATGGTGCGCAACGCGGTCGGTGTGACCGATGTTTCGACCCTTGGGAAGATCGACATCCAGGGCCCGGATGCAGGTGCATTCCTTGATTTCGTTTACATCAATATGTTCTCAACATTAAAAATTGGGCGCGTGCGTTACGGCTTGATGTTGCGCGAAGATGGCCATGTGATGGATGATGGCACCACGGCGCGCATGGGGGAAAACCACTATGTGATGACCACCACCACCGCCGCAGCTGGCCAGGTCATGAAACACCTCGAATTTGCGCATCAAGTGCATTGCACAGACATGGATGTGCGGATGGTTTCGACCACCGAACAATGGGCGCAATTTGCCGTTGCTGGGCCGCAATCACGGGAACTTCTCAACACCGTACTTGATGAAAAAATCGACAACGACAAATGGCCCTTCATGGCCTGTGGCGAGGTCACTTTGTCCGGGGTCAAAGGGCGTCTGTTCCGCATCAGTTTCTCTGGTGAACATGCCTATGAAATCGCGGTACCATCGCGGTATGGCGACGCTTTGTTCCGCGATCTTGCCAGCCGGGCGGAGGTTCTGGGTGGCGGTGT
>MAAC01018487.1_pt1 | contig 24134 bp, 27 predicted proteins | sample 1115981 | NCBI WGS metagenome assembly MAAC01 (sample SAMN04961126, study PRJNA320927) | seawater metagenome | isolation source: sample BD02T64 sea water enriched with oil for 64 days | place: USA:Gulf of Mexico | collected 2013-07-27
TTTAAAATGCTCATGATCTGTGCGTCGCTATATCGTGCTGTCTTCATCAAAAATCTCCTCACTTATTCTGCTGAGAAAATCCTACTTTTGAACACCACTAATTTTAGGGGGGATTACCAACCTACATCACCATGCGACGGAAGTTCTTATAATTGGTAGCCATTTTGGACTGGTACAGTCGCAAAATTCTATCCTGGCGTTTGTCAAACAATGTGTCTGACGTCAGCACCTGTGGGGCTGAATTGAGGATTTGAACAACGGAGGATTTCTGAGTCATCGTAACTGTTAAGGAGTGAAGATGAACAAGAAATCCGGAACCAGCAAAGCTTCGGCTACCAAGCTGGTCAAATCCATCCGCCGCAAGACCCGGCAAACCTATTCAGCCGAGGAGAAGATCCGCATTGTTTTAGCGGGCTTGCGTGGCGAGGAAAGCATCTCGGCACTGTGCCGCCGCGAAGGCATTTCTGAGGGACTGTGTTACAGCTGGTCTAAAGAGTTTCTCGAAGCTTGGAAGCGGCGTTTGTCCGGTGATACGGCCCGTCAGGCCACTTCGCCTCAGGTGAAAGACCTGCGATCCGAGGCGATGGCACTGAAGGAAGGCGTTGCGGACCTCACATTCAAAACTGTTTCGGCGTTTCGGCGTTTCGCCATCGGCAAACCGAACCTGATGTTCCAGAACAACGGATCAAGAAACAGGGCATAAAGCATCAACTAGTCTTGGTACTGCAGCAGCCAGTTGCGAAGAAGTCGCGTCGATTTTGAACCCGACCTGACCTCTTTCGAGATATAGCAGGACCAGGGGCTCTCGAGTTCGAATTGGAACGGTTCGATCAACAGGCCACGGTCAAGATAGGTGCCAATCAACGACTTTGGCACTATGACGCAGCCTTGCCCGCAGGCCGCCAACTCTAGTGAAACATTCAGCGAATTGGTTTGTGCGCCGCTTGTGGGTTTCCAGTCGTTCCAGCCAAACAGCTCTGCGAATTTTAGCCAGTAATCGGTACGGCCCATCACATGTATCAGATTTGCATGGCGCAGATCTTCCGGTGATCGCAGCCTTTGTTCCCCCACCATAAAATCGGGAGCGCATACCACCGTCAGCTTGTCGCGCCACAGGACTTCGGACCCGTCCGGAGCATCCTCGACCCGTGCTGAGGTCAGCTGAATATCAGCAATTTCCGCCTCTTCGTCCCTCCATATCCGCCCATGGATTGCCACTGTTATATCAGAATGGACCACATTGAATTCTGCGACCACTTGGGTCAGCCAATTCTGCGCCAGCGACACCGGACAGGACACTACAACCTTTTTCTCGTGCATTGTGGTGATGATAGCCTCGGTTGCGGTGTCTATCTCGGCCAGAGCGTTGCGAATGGCTGGCAAATAGGCCTCTCCCAAATTGGTCAGTGCCAAACTTCGCGGATACCTGACAAAAAGCGGGCGACCGATGTATTCTTCAAGTGACCGCACGTGGTTACTAATCGCGGATTGAGTGTAGTTCAGCTCTTCTGCGGCCGCGGTAAAGCTCAGGTGGCGGGCTGCGGCCTCGAAAGAACGAACAAAATTCAGATAGGGTGCGATTTTCATTAAGGTCCTCGTTCGATCGCATATGACACCTCGATTACTACACCATACGCCCTCAATGCACAAAATAAACACAGTCAATGCCCGGCGATTGATCGCAAGTGGTCCTGCGGATCAGAGTGTAAAGGTAACCTACAAAGCAATGAATTGGCGGGAGAATTACAGTGACACGAGAAGGCCGTTCAGGTGGCAGGCGCGGAAAATCTGGCCGATCAGGTCAGGGAATTCAACAGTTGCCCTGGCAGCAAGTAAAAAACTCCAATCCACCGATGGAGTTGCTGAACCCCGATCAAATGAATCAGCTGCATGAAACGTCGATCCGGATCTTATCCGAAGCTGGCATCCGGGTTATGGGCAGCAATGTTCTTGATATTTTTGAAGCCGCTGGCGCCATTGTCGACCACGACGAGATGCTGATCAAAATTGACTCTACTATCGTCGATGAAGCGCTGAAGACAGTTCCCGCAGAGTTTACGCTGACGGCACGCAACCCCGCCAAACAAATCATTCTGGGCGGTAACAACATCAATTTCACCCTCGTTGCCGGACCTCCGTTTGTGCACGATCAAATCAATGGGCGTCGTTCGGGAAACCACCAGGATTATGTTAACTTCATCAAACTGGCACATCATTTCAATGCGGTAACGATGATCGGCAACCAAGTGACAGCGCCGCTTGAGATGCCTGCCAATTCGCGTCATTTGGACACCTACCTGGCAAATTTGACCTATAGTGACTTGTCCTTTCACTGCACCGCGATTGGTCGAGGCCGGGCGATGGACGGTATCAACATGATGGCTATCAGCCGCGGCATCACGGTTGAAGAAATGAAGTCTTCTCCGGGGTTGATGACCATTATATCGGTCAATTCGCCGCGCTTGCTGGACGAAGAGATGGCCAATGGTTTGATTGCTATGGCAGAACACAATCAACCCGTCGCCGTGACACCGTTTACGTTGATGGGGGCTATGACCCCGGTCACCCTGCCCGCCGCCCTAGCGCAGCAAAATGCCGAGGCGCTGTTTGGCGTCGTGCTGACCCAACTTGTCAACCCTGGCGCACCGGTGATGTATGGCTCGTTCACCTCCAACGTTGACATGAAGTCCGGAGCGCCAGCTTTTGGCACGCCTGAAAACACCAAGGCGAATATCGTCGGTGGACAATTGGCACGGCGCTACGGAATTCCCTATCGGACCTCCAATGCCAATGCATCGAATGCCGTTGATCTGCAGGCCACGTATGAGACGATGATGTCCACTTGGGGCGCGGTTCTTGGCGGTGCCAATATTGTCTACCACGCTGCTGGCTGGCTAGAGGGCGGTTTGACCGCGTCCTATGAGAAATTCATTTTGGATATCGAAATCATCCAAAACATGATCGAATTTATGAAACCGATGAAGTTCGACACCGATGAGTTGGGACTGGAAACCATCAAATCCGTCCCAACCGGCGGCCACTTTTTTGGTGAGGATCATACCATGGCCCGCTATGAAACGGCCTTTTACAATCCCATTTTGTCAGATTGGACCAACTACGAAAACTGGGAGTCCGCAGGGTCGAACGGTGCTCTGGAGCGGGCAACAGCCTTATGGCAGCAGGCCATACAAGAGTACAAAGAGCCTGAGATGGCGGCCGACCGTAAGGATGAACTGGAGGCCTATGTGGCGCGTCGACGTGTCGAAATCGGATCTGGGGAGCCATGATCCGGCTTCGGCCCGGAGGCGCGCCCAGTCTGGCGGTAAATCAAGTGCCGAATAGCGATCACAGCGCGCCGCGAAAGCTGTTCTTTCTGCTGCTCCCAGAGTTTTCATTGTTGTCTTTGTGTTCGGCTCTTGAACCACTGCGGATCGCTAATCGCATTGCCGAAAGAACCCTCTTTGATTGGGAATTATGCGCCGAGGACCAGCAGCTTGCCCAGTCATCTTTGGGCATCTCAATTCCGGTTTTGTCTTCCCTACCCGCTGTAACCAACAGCGACACTGTGTTTGTGTGTGGGGGCACAAATGTTGAAAAAACCACTTCGAAACGCACCCTAAATTGGCTGCGAAAGGCGGCACGTCAGGGGGCCGTAATCGGCGGGCTCTGTACTGGGACATATATCTTAGCCGTTGCCGGATTAATGACAGGGAAACGGGCGACCATTCATTGGGAAAACCAGGACAGCCTCGCCGAATTGTTTCCCGACGTGGTATTGACAAAATCGGCTTTTGTGGTTGATGGCAATAGAATGTCGACGGCGGGCGGCGTGGCGTCTATTGGCATGATGTTGGATTACATATCGACACATGAGGGCCCTGATCTTGCGCATAAGGTGTCCGAGCAATTAATGTATTCCCATGTCAGGCGCATCCAGTTCAATTCAACAACTTCCGCTCCCGATCGTGGAGGGATTTCCCACCCAAAACTAAAACGCGCGATCCAAGCCATGGACGACAACCTTGAAAACCCTCTCTCGGTCGTAGAATTAGCCAAGTTTGCAAACGTGTCAGTGCGGCAATTGGAACGTATTTTCAAACGGTTCCTGTCCCAACCTCCAGTGCGATACTATACTGAAATGCGATTGCAGCGAGCGCATAACATGCTGCTACAGACAGACTTACCTGTGCTACAAATATCATTGGCCTGCGGTTTTAAGTCGACCAGTGTTTTTGCCATGCGATACAAACAACGATTTGGGCTTTCCCCCCACCAAGCATTGAGGGCCAGCCAGAGCGGGGAGTAAATTATTAGGCAACTATATCGCGCAAAGTCCTGGTATTTCACCGCGGCGCACCAGCCAGGTTCAGTGGCCGCGCGGGTCTATAAGTCCGCACGGCCATAGTGTTTAAGACCGCAGCTTTTCCCCCTTGGGATCAAACGGCGGTTCACTCAGCAGTGTTGCGCGGTGAGGTTTGCCCAGAATATAGATTTCCACACAATCCCCGGCCACAGCAGTGCCCTCTTTGACAAACCCCAAGGCCAAAGACTTGCCAACCGAGTACCCATATGCGCCAGAGGTCACGCGACCAACCGGGGTGCCATCCGGCAAGAAGATCGGCTCGCCACCACTGGCATCGGCGCCTTCAACCGCCTCCACTTCGAACACTGACAAGCGTTCACGCGGGGTGTTGTCTTTGACCGCCAAATAGGCCTCTTTGTTAAGAAAATCCCTGTCCAGTTTGATCAAGCGTTCCAACGCCACTTCCTGTGGCCAGTACTCGGGGCTGTATTCCCGCCCCCAGCTGCCGTAACCCTTTTCGATGCGCAAAGATCCCAAGGCCCGACCACCAACCGGACCACCTTCCAGATTTTTTGCAGCCTGCAAAAGCGCGTTATAAAGGACGATTTGGTCCTCTTCGACGCAGTGCAATTCCCAGCCCAAATCACCGGTAAAGCTAACCCGGATCGCCAGACAGCTTATGCCTGCGATCTCAATCGTCTTTGAGCGCATAAAGCGGAAGTTTTCCGGGGACAGGTCGGCATTGGTCAACCGCTGCAACATATCGCGCGATTTTGGCCCGGCGACATTGTAGCCACAGATGGCATCGGTTTTGACAGTAAATGTTGTGCCTTCGGGCAGTTCCACCATGTTAAAGAAGCGCTGATGATATCGCTCTGCCATGCCAGAACCAATCACCATATAGCGATCCTCTCCGGTTTTAGTGACGGTAAAGTCACCCGCAACCCCACCGCGGACACCGATCAAAGGTGTTAGGCACGAGCGGCCAATTTCAGTTGGAATCCTGTTGGCCATAATCTGATCCAACCAAGTCTGCGATCCTGGGCCGGCCACTTCGTAGTTGGCGAAGTTCGAGATATCAATAACCCCAACATGATCGCGCAGCATCTGCACTTCACGTCCTACAGGTTCAAACCAGTTCTGCCGGGTAAAGCCATTGGTCTCTTGCACACCGGGTTCATCAGCAAACCATAGGGGATGTTCCCAACCACAATTCAGGCCAAAAACTGCGCCCATGTCCTGTAGTGTTTTATAGGTTGGACGCACCCGTGCCGGTCTGCCAGCCGAGCGTTCCTCATTTGGGAAATGGATTTTGAACCGGTGGGTATATTGGTCTTCGACCCGGGCCTTGGTGAATTTTTTGTCCGCCCAATCACCGAACCGGGCCAGATCCCAGGCAAACATGTCATACTCGGGTTCTCCGTCGATCATCCACTGCGCTGACATCAGCCCCAGCCCACCAGACTGCGAGAACCCAGGGATAATCCCCGTACAGCAAAAATAGTTCTGTAATTCAGGCACCGGACCATAGAGCGCATTTGCATCTGGTGACCAGATCATTGGCCCATTGATCACCCGTTTAACCCCTGCCGTCGCCGCTGCTGGCACACGGTCCATCGCGCGCATGACATTGTCCATGATCCGGTCAAGATCATCAGCAAACAACTCGTGACCAAATCCCTGCGGCGTGCCTTCTTCAGCCCAGAAACGCATGTCTTTCTCGTAGGCACCAATCAGCAACCCGTTGCCTTCCTGGCGCAGATAGTATTCGCCGTCCCGATCTGCGATCGATGGCAACCGTCGGTCCATGCTGGAAATTTCAGGCATACTTTCGGTGACAAAATACTGATGCTCGGTTGGTTGCAGCGGCAAGGTAATCCCGGCCAAAGCAGCAACCTCGCGTCCCCATAAACCCGCCGCGTTCACGATCCACTGGGTGTGGATATTGCCTTTTGGGGTCTCAACCACCCAGCTTCCGTCCGGTTGTTGGATGGTGGCTGTCACTGGGCAGAACCGTTCCACTTCTGCGCCCATCTGCCGGGCCCCTGCGGCATAGGCTTGGGTGACGCCCGACGGGTCCACATTACCACCGTCCGGCTCGAACATAATGCAGCGAATGCCGTCATAATTGGCCAAAGGGTGCAATTCTTCGGCTTTTTCTCTGCTCACTTCGTGGAAGTTCATGCCATAATAGCGGGCCTTGGCCTCTTGCAAGCGCAACTGATGCTCGCGTTCTTCGGTCTGAGCCAAGTACAGCGATCCGGGTTGGAAAACACCGCAGCCCTGCCCGGTTTCCGTTTCCAGCTGTTTGTACAAATTCATGGTGTAGTGCTGAATTCGGCTGATATTGGTGCTGTCATGCAACCCGTGAATATTTGCTGCCGCGTGCCAGGTTGACCCCGAAGTCAACTCGTCCCGCTCCAGAAGAACAACGTCCTTCCAGCCTAATTTGGCCAAATGATACAAGATCGAGCAGCCCACGAGCCCGCCCCCAATCACAACCGCCTGCGCATGTGTCTTCACGATAGATCCCTTTGTTCGACATCAGGCAGACCATAGCTGTGCCCCACCAAAACATGCATGAAAAATTCACGGGCTATGACGCATGTTTTGTTGCTCGAAGTGATGCGCACTGATGGATAGCTTCAAACGCCAATGCCTGGTCGCTTTCGCTGCCACCAAGCTGGCGGTCCTTAGCGCATATCGCCATCATGCTAGGTGTAGACTATTGAATGATTTGATGCGTTAATTCGATTAATTGCAGTCCATTGCTACCAAAGTGAGCCATATGCGCCGACGCATCCCTTCCATCACTGCTTTGCTTTGCTTTGAGGCCGCCGCCCGGACCGAAAATTTTGCCCGCGCCGCCGAAGAGTTGAACATCACTCAAAGCGCGTTGAGCCGACAGATTCAGGGGCTCGAGGGTTTTGTAAAACAGCTGTTGTTTACCCGCGCCAAACAACGAGTCACGTTAACCGCGGCCGGGAAGACACTGATCGCTGAACTGTCGCCGCAATTGGAAGTTTTGGAAGCGACGTTCCTCAAGATCAAATCTCACGACAGCCTTGACGGTGCGCTGAATGTCGGCGTTTATCCCACCTTGGGCAGTCGCTGGTTGATGCCCAAAATTATGCAGCTGTCGCAACTGCAACCCGGCCTGACCCTCAACACCATTACCTATTTGTCAAACGCTGACGTTGATCCAAATCTGGTGGATTTGGCAATTGTGCAGGGAGACCCGCCATGGTCCGGGTATCGTGCAGACTACCTGATGAGCGAGACGCTTGTCGCAGTAGCCGCGCCTGGATTTCTGCCGAGTAGTCTCGTCCACCCGGCCGACCTGCTGAATTTTCGCATCCTACAACACACCACGCGCCCCGAAACTTGGGGAATTTGGCTGAAAGACCAGAATTTCACTTTGCCGCGTCGCATTATCGGGCCAATGTTTAGCCAATTCGAAATGCTGATTGATGCTATCAAAGGCGGGCATGGACTAGCCGTTATGCCTCGTGTTTTGGTGGAACGAGAACTGACTGACGGCACTTTAGTCAAGGCGCATCCTCATGAAACAGTACCGAAAAGCGCATATTACCTGCTAACCCCAGTCATGAAAGTTGGGATTCAAAAGATCGAGCGGCTTAGAAAGTGGTTTCTCAAGCCGTAAACGGAGATACTAAACCAAGGGCCCGAGCGACCTGTAGTTGACAACAAAAATGCATCAACTCATTCAGAAACGAGACTTTTCTCAGATGACCCGCCGAACTTAGTCTGTCGGCAATGTGATATGCTTCAAAGGATGAGACACATGGCTTTCACTGCACAAATATATGACTTGGATGTTCGGGCCGTCGAAGGATGGATGAAGACTAATCCGGATACCACATCAGTTGCGGCGTTTAAGCCCGGTCCTGGTATCCAAAAACTTGACCTCACGTTTGACATTGAGGAACTCCGCAAAGCGCTGGATCAGTGCCTTGAACGAGAACCGTTCCAAGGTGACATGCAAGATCAAGGTTTCGCCGCCCTACCCTTGAGCCAACGGCCCGGCCAAACAGAATGGACCCCGAATGACCTGTCGGGCCGCTACTGGCTGCGCAGCGACGCGCGTTACGTCGAGGAGCCACGCGAGGATCTAGTACCCGAGATTGATTTTTCCGAGTTCAATCCAAAATTCGCTGGAACATATTTTGAGCACGTCCACCAAGAATTGGCCAAGCGGTTCCCTATAGGTCGGACACGGGTATTGTCCAAGGGGATGTACAACTGCAACTCCTGGCACCGCGATCCCGAGCCCCGCTTGCACATTCCGGTGATCTCAAATCCTGGATCCCTGTTTATTGTGAACCACCACGTCACCCATTTACCGGCTGATGGCTCGGTCTATTTCACCGACACCCGAGGCTACCATACAGCACTAAATGGCGGCGAAACCCAACGTGTGCATATCGTTGCGGCACTGGCTTACACGCAGATCACCAAATGAGTCTCTATGGCAACATGAACTCGACTGGCGACGCCCTAGGGTGCGTCTGCGATCTGCGTTCTGACACCATGACCCGACCGGACGATGCCATGCGGGCAGCCATTTCAACAGCAAATGTTGGCGACGATGTTTACGGCGAAGACCCCAGTGTCACTGCGTTGGAGGCGCGTATGGCTCAGATGCTGGACAAAGAGGCAGCTGTGTTCTTTCCTACCGGTACGCAAAGCAACCTTGCCGCCGTGATGGCCCATTGTGGCCGCGGGGACGAGGTGATCATCGGCGACAGCTACCATATCTATTGTGACGAAGCGGCGGGCGCATCGGTATTGGCTGGCGTTTCAATGAACGCCATTGCGGCAGATCTGGATGGCGCCCTGTCTCCGGCCTTGGTGGCTGATAACATCAAAGACGACGACCCCCATTACGCCCGCAGCCGATTGCTATGCCTGGAAAATACAGTTGGCGGCCAGGTGATCTCACTTACAAAAATGCAGGCGGCAGCTCAGGTGGCATGGAACTCCGGTCTGGCGGTCCATTTGGACGGAGCCCGGTTTTTCAATGCAATCACTGTTTTAGGCTGTCGGGCGACCGATTTGGCGAAGTGTGCCGACACTGTATCGGTCTGCCTGTCCAAGGGCCTTGGCGCACCAGCTGGATCGGTTCTGCTGGGTCCTCAAGCCGTGATGAGCCAAGCGCGGCGAAACCGCAAAATCCTGGGGGGCGCTATGCGACAGGCTGGGGTTCTGGCCGCAGCCGGGTTATATGCTCTGGACAATAACATACCCGACCTTGCCCAAGATCACGCGCGGGCGGCGAGGATGGGTGATGCGCTGCGCAAGTTGAATGTTGGTGAAGTGAAGCAAGGTAGCAATATGCTGTTTTTCACCCCTGCCCCCGAACATCACCAGCCTCTGGGCATCCACATGGCCAATGCTGGTGTGCGGATTGGCGGTCAATCACCCGCGATCCGCATGGTGTTGCATCGCGATGTGACAGATGAAGGATTGGATACGGCGATAGCTGCGTTTCGATCCTATTACTCGTAAATGTGAGGACGGCACCATGACAGCTCTGGAATTCATTCATGACACCCGTTTTGAGGATCTGCCCGCTGCGGCCATTCACGAAGCGACCCGTTGTTTGGTTGACACCATTGGCGTTGCCGTTGGCGGCTCGCAGACCGGTTTGTCTCAGATTATTCACAACCATGCTGCCCGTCAGTTTGGCGGTGATCAGGCTACGCTGTGGCAAGACGGTCGCCGGGTCAGCGCAGCGGGCGCCGCTCTTGCGAATGGCATGACCATTGACGCGCTGGATGCTCATGATGGCCACAAACTAACCAAGGGCCATGTGGGCTGCGGTGTTATTCCCGGCCTGATCGCAATGATGCAGGCCGAGGGCGTTGCCGATCCTAAGGAACTGCTGACCAGCATCGTCATCGGTTATGAAATTGGCACCCGGGCCGGAATTGCGTTGCATGCCAGTGCTTGTGATTACCACACCTCTGGCGCCTGGATCTCACTGGCCACGGCAGCGCTTGGCGCGCGTCAAATCGGCTTGGCTATGACCCAGACCCGCGAGGCCGTTGGCACCGCAGAATATCACGGCCCGCGCAGTCAGATGATGCGGTGCATTGATGCCCCCACAATGGTCAAGGACGGCTCGGGCTGGGGGGCCATGGCTGGGGTGTCGGCGGCTTATCTGGCCAAAGATGGGTTTACCGGCGCGCCAGCCATCACCATGGAAAATCCGGAACTCGCCGAGATCTGGGCGGATCTGGGGCAGAATTGGTACGTCACCCAGCAATACATCAAGCTTTACCCTATATGCCGCTGGGCTCAGCCTGCCGCCGAAGGGGTGCTGGCTCTGGTTCGGGATCATGACATCAGCGCCGATCAGGTGGCCCGGATCAAAGTTGAGACCTTTCACGAGGCCAAACGGCTGAACGCGATCCCCACCAACACCGAGCAAGCCCAGTATTCGCTCCCCTTTGCCGCCGCTGCCGCGCTGGTCCGTGGCACAATCGGAGTGCAAGAGGTGACACAGGATGGGCTGGATGACCCGGAGATCATGGCAATGGCAAACCAGGTGGAAATCTCTGAGACCGAGACATTTAACACCGCCTTCCCTGCCCACCGCTTCGCCCGAGTTCACCTACATCTAAAGGATGGCCGGGTGCTGTCATCAAAGGCAACTGAGGCGCAAGGTGATCCGGAAAACAAAGTGTCGGACGCGGTGATCTGGTCCAAGTTCCAAAACCTGACGGCGCCGGTGTTGGGTCAGGATTGGTCAGACAGTTTCCTGTCGCAGGCCCGCACTCTGGCGGACAGAACTGAAACAGATACCCTATTCAATCTCTTGGTTTCGACAGGATAATCCCCTATGGGCACGGCAAGGCGCCACGCCAAAAGACCATTTCCCTCTGCCGTCATGGTCACGAACAACCCAGCGCTGACACTCATACGAACTGTTAAAGACAGCCACCTGGAGCGGGATGAGCCAAGCAAGAAGCCGTCTGTACAAGTGGGATCTCCAAGTCTAGCGTTCTCCATAAATCTGAAGAGAAAATTTAAGGTTAGAGATCATCATGCCGGAAAAAATTGCGGTTGTTACAGGAGCAGGTGGAGGAATGGGTCGCGCGATCTGCCTCAAACTGGTGCAAGACGGGTTGACCGTGATCGGACTGGACGTATCAGCTGAAAGGCTCGAAGAAACGTCGACATCCATCGACGATGGCTTTCACAGCTTGGCCGTTGACCTGACAGATGCCACCGCAGTTGCCGAGGCATTTGCCGACATTAAGTCCCGGCATGGCGGCGTGGACGCGTTGGTCAATAATGCCGGAACCTGCCTGATGTCCGACTTCCCGAATATCCCGGCGCAAGAACTCACCAGCCAGATGGCGATAAACTTCAATTCGGCGTTTTATTGTTGCCAGCAAGCGGTTCCTTTGATGATGGATCGTCCCGGCGTGCGCAAGATCGTCAATATTTCATCCAACGGCGCCTATAATTTTGATGTTTTTGATCCACCACATTACCGTGCCAGCAAAGCGGCGATGGACACGTTGACCAAAGACCTTGCGCGGCGTTATGCGGCAGAGAAAATCGCTGTTAATTCGATTGCTCCAGCGATGACCACCACACCGTTGTTCGATGTGCTTAGCGATGAGGTTCTACAACAAGCAATTTCTGCGATGCCACACGGACGCGCGATGGACCCGTCCGAAATTGCCAATTGGGTCGCCTTCCTGATCTCACCTGCCGGGGATATCTCCAGCGGCAATATCATCATTCTCAATCAGGGGCGCGATGTGCGCTAGGAATAGGCCTCGGGCGCTTTTCTGAGGGTGGGCCATTGCTCGGGCGAATGCCCATAGATCACAAACGCGCCGGTTTCTTTGGCCAGGTTCATCAAGCGATCTGCGCTGGCAATGGCTTTCGCCTCGTTCCAGGACCCGGCGAACTTCTCGTCGATTTCAGCTGGGCGCGAGATCGCGTCGCTGGTCAACAAAACCATCCCAGTCTCTGGCAAATCCAGCAATAGTGCCAATTGGCCCGGCGCATGGCCCGGCGCGGTAAGGACACGAAACCCGGGGCCAATTTCAACGTCATCTTCGATCACCAGATACTCCTGATCTGGCCACTCAAGCGGCTGAACATCGCCCCAGTAAAGCGGTTTGGGCAAACGTCTCTCCTCGCCTGACACCAAAATCGGAGCCTGCGGAAAATCACCAAGGCCGCCAACATGGTCAATGTGGGTGTGGGTCAGGATATGCAGATTGATCTGATCCGGTTTGATCCCCGCCAGGGCAAGTTGGGCTGCCGGCATATTCGCCATCTCACACTCCAGAACTTCCCCGAACTCATACAGCCTGTCCTGCTCTGTGGCCGCAGCTTTGTCTTCGGCGTATTTTTGCGGAAATCCGGTATCAACCAGAACGGATTCACCGGCGTCTGTCTGAATCAAGAAACCGCAGATGCCAATGACCCTGCCGTTTGCATGCACTTTGAACAGTCCGTAATCCAAAACATTCAACGAGAGCGGTCGCCCTTTCAAATAACCTTTGACTTGCATAGGATCCCTCTCAAAGTTTCTCCAACCATCACGGGTCACAAATGAAAGTCAAGATTCATACGCTGTTCCAGTATCTGCTGGATACAACCGAGACAGACCCCGAGGCCTTTATTGGTTTTTCGCTGGCTGAGTCGCCAAAACTGGGTGATTTTCTGGATGACCTAGACCGGGACATGTCGCTTGATTGGAATCTAAAATCCTTTCGGGGACTGCCATCCCTACGCCAGCGTGTCATCGATCAGGCGGATTTAGGGAAGATTTGTACCGCCGAGGATGTCCTGATCACAGCTGGCGCTGCCGAAGCTAATTATCTTGCGTTCATGCAGCTTGTCGAAGCCGGGGATGAGGTTGTAACGGAAACACCTGGATGGCCCCAAATTGAAGTTTTGGCCAAGGCCAGAGGAGCCACGGTCAAGCTGGTCGAAAGAGATGAAGCCGCAGGCTGGGCTTTGCCGCTGGATGAGCTGGAAAATCTGGTCACCGAGAAAACCCGGCTGATTTTCCTGACTAACCCAAACAACCCAACTGGCAAATTGTTAAGCACAGAGGACCTGCACCGCATTGCGCAGATTGCTGACAAGGTCGGCGCCTGGCTGGTCGTAGACGAGGTTTATGCCGGGCTGGAATGGACTGCTGACAGGGCTCCGTCGATTGCTGGTATCTATGCGCGCGGCATTACCACGGGCAGCGTGTCCAAGGCCTTGGGGTTGCAGGGGCTGCGCACCGGCTGGCTGATCTGCCGCGACAAAAATATGGTGATGGATGCGATTGTCCTGCGGGAAAACAGCAGTGAGATTATGAATGTCATGGGTGAAGTGATCGCTGAAGTTGCTCTGCGCCCTGATCGTCTAACCCAGGCTTTGGCCAAGGCACGATGCGACAGCATCGCCACACTTGAGTATCTGGACACATACATCGCCGCCGAGCCCAAACTATCCTGGCACCGGCCCGAGGCCGGATTGATAGGTTTGGCACGACTGGCAGAGGGTATAGATAGTGATGTCTTTGCAAAACGTCTGCTGGCTGACCCGTACAGAACATTTTTACTGCCAGGCACTGCTTATGGTCTTGCGAGCCACATTCGACTAGGTGTCGGCGGCGGTGCCGCGGCAAAATTGGACGTTGGACTTACCCGGATGTCACACCTGCTAGTTGATTGGGGCGCCCAGATTTGACAACGGGTTTGAACGGTGTCGGGATAAGCTGTGTTGCACACCTCAGGCCTCACGTCTTACAGCAAACGAGAATTCCTGACCTGCGTTAATCTCTTTTGGCCAAGAGTTTCGAGAGCATCTTCCACTGACGCTGCGACAAAGCGTGCTCGGATGCCAACAGCCAGTTCGTACTCTGGTTGCCCAATGTCGTCTCAGACAATCTGACCAACCGCCCTGATCGCAAATCCTCTTGGCACAGAGGGAGTGATGCCAGAGCGACCCCAAGCCCTGCTCGTGCTGCAGCTAACGCAGAGGAAAAAGCGTCAAACCGTAACATTGGCACCGGGGTTACCGGGTCTCCCGTCTGATTGGCCCATTCTTTCCAACCCGGTCGAGGCCCCGACAGGTTTAGCCGTGGTAATGATTGCCAGCACTTTGTATTTTCTAGCAGCCCTGGCGCAGCCACAGGACTAATTTCTTCTTTATAAAGCGGCACCTTAAAGTGCTGCGGCCAATCACCGGCACCGTACCTGATCTTAATGATGTCATCTTGTTGCCCGTCATCCGAAGCAAGCACCATCGATTTGAACGAAATCTGAATATTCTCTTGTTCTGGAAGAAGGCGCAGGCGCTGTGCGATCCACAAGTCGATAATGCTTGCCGTTGCAGAAATGGTAAGATGTTGTCTTTGGACGCCGAACAAGGCCTCGGAACTGTGCCGCAAGCTGTTGAGCGCCGAACTGACATAAGGCAACCATGTTTCCCCATCCACAGTCAAAATGACGCCGCGTGCCTGCCTGATAAAGAGAGCGGTGCCGATTTGACGTTCCAGATTGCCTATGCGTTGGCTGACCGCTGACTGAGTCAGCCCAGTTTCTGCGGCCGCCGCAGTAAAGCTGCCAGTTCTGCCGGCTGCTTCAAATGCTCGGATCCACTCAAGCGGAAGGTTATCAAGTTGACGATTTAACATTAGAGAAACAACACCTCAGACTGCAAACAGCTAATTTTACTTAATGCCGTATCCAGTCCAATTATAGCCTAAACATGACTCGGGATTGAGGAATTTACCGATGGCAACACTTTCTGTTCATGACAACGGCAATCACCTCGCCATCCAAGTGCAGGGCAAGGCGAAACGGTTCCATGCAATGTGGCTGCGGGACAATGCTTGGGATTCAGAAACCCGCGCAGTCGGCAACGGTCAGCGCCTATTGGCGCTACGCGATATTCCGGCAACGACCACAATTGCGTCGGCGGCCATCGAGGGGGAGACCGTAACACTAGTTTTTGCCCCCGAAGGCAAGAGCGTGACCTACCAACTAGGTTGGTTGATGGACAACGCTTATGACAAGGCTGACAGCAACGACACTGGATGGACTGCTCAATCTGTTGAAACTTGGGACAGCGACCTGATGTCAGACCTTCCCGTTGCTGATTTCACTAAAGTCAGCGCAGATAATCATGCATTGGCAGGCTGGTTGAAGCAGGTTGCTCGCTACGGTTTTGGCAAGCTGGAAAACGGCCCAGTCACCGATTTGGCCCTGATGCAGGTCGTCGATCTGTTTGGGTTTGTGCGCGAAACTAATTATGGACGTCATTTCGAAGTCCGTACCGAGGTAAATCCAAAGAACCTAGCCTATACCGGGCTGGGACTGCAGGCCCATACCGACAACCCATACCGGGATCCGGTCCCTTCTCTACAAGTGCTCTATTGCCTAGAAAGCTCGGCTGCTGGTGGTGAGAACATGGTGGTCGATGGGTTTCGCGCTGCCCAACGTCTACGCGAAGAATCCCCTGAATGGTTTGACGTCTTGAGCCAGTATTGTGCCAAGTTCGAATATGCTGGCGAAGATGATGTTGTTTTGCGGTCTCGCCGTCCCATGATCGAGTTGTCCCCCGATGGTGAATTGATCGCGGTCCGGTTCAACAACCGGTCGTTGGCTGCAGTAACGGATGTGCCTTTTGAGAAAATGGACAGTTATTACGCCGCTTATCGCCGCTTGGGTGAAATAATCGACGACCCGGAAATGGAGGTTACTTTCCGTCTGAATCCTGGTGAGAGTTTTGTGGTAGACAACACCCGTGTTCTGCACGCGCGCAAAGCCTACTCCGGGGCCGGCACCCGTTGGCTTCAGGGCTGTTATGCGGATAAAGACGGGTTGCTGTCAAAGCTTGCCAGTCTACAGGCCAAGACATTGGCGGCTGCGCAATGAGCAAGCCTGATTTCTCCACCCTAACCCGCCAGAACATCGTGGCCTTTATCGGTGATATCTTTGAACGCTGCGGCGATGAGGAATACCTGGGCGAGCCAGTAACAATGGCTCAACACATGTTGCAGGGCGCGACGATTGCGGAAAATAACGGACAGGGCGACGATATAATTGTCGCCGCTTTGTTGCACGACATCGGGCATTTCACATCGGAATTCGGAACATTTTCGATGGCCGATACCAAAGACCGTTTCCACGAAGAGGCTGGTGCACAGGTGCTGGCCGAGTTCTTTTCTTCAGTGGTGACGGACTGCGTGCGCTATCACGTGGCGGCCAAGCGCTATTTGTGCGCGACCAAGCCGGACTATTACAAACGCCTGTCGACCGCGTCGGTTCATTCTTTGAACCTGCAAGGGGGGGCGATGATACCCCAAGAAGTGGCCGACTTCGCTAGAATGCCGAACTTGAAAAAAATCATTCAAGTCAGGTATCTGGACGACGCCGGTAAACATGCTGACATGGAAACCCCGGACTTTTGGCATTTTGCCCCGATGGTTCAACGCATCGTAGACCAGCATTGCGGAGACTAAGGCGGAAAGAGACGCTCTCTGCGTTTCATGTTAAGTTTCTTCACAGCGACCTTTGACACATTCCAGTCTGGACAGACTATTGTGCTACCCCAAATGAGGGTGCATTTCACCTGTCCAAGAACTCTTCTTGGGGTTTCTTTGTCGACGCTTCGACCTAGAAACCCCACCCTTTTGGTCTCGGGCCGGTTCAACACCTTCTTTCCTTTGCAACTGTGTTTTTTCACACGGTTCAGAAACGATCCGTATCTTTCGGTAGATCTCCACCGACAAAATCCCTGCCTGTTCTTGAGTGATTTCATGACACTGTAAGAATAGCTTCACCTCACAGTCACAGATCAAGGGTCGCCGAACGCTTGTGCCAAGTAGACCACATTCACCCGGGAGAGCGGCTGTCGTCTCTCCATTTCTATCGACTGTTCCACTGCGCCTGAACCGTGCCTGGAACCGAAGGCCATACATGAACCAGTTCAAAATCACGACGGCTGCTGCCGCATTTGCCATGATGGCAAACACCGCCTTAGCCGAAGTTGAAGTCACCTGGTGGCACGCCATGGGCGGCGCTCTGGGCGGCGCTCTGGGTGAAACCGTCAACACCATTGCCAAAGATTTCAACGCCTCGCAGGATGACTACAAAATCACGCCGGTTTGTATAGTCACATACGAAGAAACCCTGACCGCAGGCATCGCCGCGTTTCGCGCTGGTGATCAGCCCAACATCATGCAGGTCTTTGACGCTGGCGCCGCCACCGCAATCGGTGCCAAAGGTGCAACCATTCCGGTTCAGGATCTTCTGATCGAAATCGGTGTCGCCTTTGACATCAACAACTACATCTCTGGTGTGCGCTATTTCCACGCCGATGCTAACGGAAAATGATCGGCATGCCGTTCATCAGCTCGTCGCCCATCATGTACTTCAACGTACAAGCCACGGAAAAGGCTGGCGTTACGGCGCCCAAGACCAGGGAAGAGTTCCAGAGTGTTACCGCGCCTGCCTTGAAAACGGCTGGTTATACTGCGCTGGCCAAATCGCAACTGCCGTGGATCTTCACTAAAAACTTCGTATCACGTCACAACCTGCCATTTGCCACCAACAACAATGGTTATGACGGCACCGAAGGCACCAAGACCCAGGTCAACAACTACGCCATCAAAGCGCACTTCACGGCTGTCACTAAATGGCAGAAGGACGGCTTCTTTGAATGGTTCGGCACCGGTTGGAGCGACAACCAAACCCCGTTTGAGGAAGGCAAAGTTGCGATCTGGCTGGGATCTTCCGGCTCCTTTGGTGGTCTGCCCAAGAAAGACCTGAGTTTTGATTTCTCAGCCACTTATTTGCCCTATTGGGAAGCGGTCACAACCGAGCCCAAGCAGACCTTTATCGGTGGTGCCTCGCTGTTCGCCATGGCTGGTCACGACGCAGACGAGAACAAAGCAACCGCTGCCTTCTTCCAGTTCCTGACCAAGCCAGAAACTCAGTATTTCTGGCACCAGGAAACCGGCTACGTGCCGATCACCGAAGCCGCTTATGAAATGGCCAAAGCCGATGGGTATTATGACCGCGCCCCTGCCGCCGAAGTAGGCATCCAGCAGCTATCCCTGCCCGTTGGCGAAAATACCAAGGGCTATCGCATGGGCTTTTATGTGCAGATCCGTGACGTGATGAACCGTGAATTCGGCCGCATCCTGACTGGTGAAACTACGGTAGAGGACTCGTTTGCTGCCATTGAGACCGAAGCATACGCTCTGCTCGCCAAGTTCGCCAAAACTCAAAAGTAAGCGATCAACATTCAACACTTTGAACGGTCGAAGCCCCTGCGGCCGTCCTCTTATGACCGGAGATCTCATGAAACACGCAGGTTTCACCGCACGTTGGCTGCCGATCCTGCTGTTGGTGCCGCAGCTGTTGATCATCGCCATCTTTTTCTACTGGCCCGCCGCCCATGCGGTGCACTCATCGCTGTACCTCCAGGACCCATTTGGCTTTGGCTCCACCTATTTCGGAATGGACAATTACACCGATCTTGCAAACAGCGCCAAGTACATGAAAGTAGGCCGCTTTACGCTGATCTTCACCCTGCTTGTCACTTTCTTTTCATTGTCGCTGGCGCGTTTATTGGCGGTTAAGGCCGACGGCGTGATCCGTGGCGCCAAGACCTATCGCACACTGCTGATATGGGTCTACGCAGTTGCGCCACCTGTGGCCGGCTTCATCGGCTGCGATTTCAAACTGGGAGTGAACTTTAACGACACGGCCACCGCCATGGTGCTGGTCTCGGTCTGGAAACAAGTTCCCGTCAACTTCATCTTCTTTTTGTCCGGGCTGCAAGCTATTCCCAAATCGGTGCGCGAGGCCGCGTTGATCGACAATGGATCCGCCACCCGCCGGTTCTGGGACGTCACCTTTCCGCTGCTGGCCACCACCGGGTTCTTCTTGCTGATCATCAACATCACCTATTCACTGTTCGACACCTTTGGCATCATCGACACGATGGTAAAGGGCGAGCCAGGAAATAACCCGATGACCCTTGTTTACAAAGTCTATGTTGATGGGTTTCGCGGCAATGATCTTGGCGGCAGCTCGGCCCAATCGGTGGTTTTGATGGTGCTGGTTCTGGCCCTGACCGTATTCCAGTTCCGCCTAATCGAACGCCGCATTCACTACACCTGAGGATCCAGAAATGACGGATATCACCCCTATACCTGCCCGCCCGATCAAGTGGAGCACAATGGCGGATCATGCGATCCTGATCACCGGCGCGCTGTGCATGCCGACCCCAATGCTGATGGTGCTTCAGACCGTAACAACCACAGATGTGCAAACCATACAAAACGGCCCCGAGTTTGTGATCGGCAACCAGTTCGTAGCCAATTTTCACAAAATAATGTTCGAAGCCTCCGGGTTTTTCGGCGAGAACTCTGGCACTTCGATGTTGATCAACTCGATGATCCTGGGATTGGACTTTGCATTGGGCAAGATCGTGATTGGCATGATGACCGCCTATGCACTGGTCTATTTCCGCCTGCGCTTTGCCACCTTTGCCTTCTGACTGATCTTCACCACGCTACTGTTGCCACTCGAAGTCCGCCTTCAGCCCTCTTATGAAGTTGCTCAGAAACTGGGCCTGCTGAACACCTATACTGGCCTGATCGTACCGCTGATTGCCTCGGCGACCGCGACGTTCTTTTTCCGTCAATATTTCCGCTCAATCCCCGAAGAGATGGTCGAATCGGCGCGGATTGACGGCGCCGGGCCGATCAAGTTCTTCATCGATATCCTGATGCCCCTGTCCCAGACCATGATCGCGGCGATGTTCATCATCATGTTTGTCTATGGCTGGAACCAATATTTATGGCCAACGATGATCACCACCGAAAAGGGCATGTATACGTTGGTGCGCGGCATCAAGCAGATCACCCAGGACTTCGAAGGCAACAACATCCCCGAATATGGCCGCGCCAATATGCTGGCCCTCATTGCAATCCTGTCGCCCGTCGCGGAGGTGATCTTTTTTTAGAACTGGTTCGTCAAGGGATTGACCAAATCTGATAAGTAAAGACAAGAAAAGGGCACAGGTATCCCTGGAAAATGTTCAAAAAGTATATCCCAACGGGTTCGAATCCGTGGCCTCTACGCGGCTGGAAATCAAGGATGGAGACTTCGCGTTACTGGTCGGTCCATCGGGATGCGGCAAGTCTACCCTGTTGCGAATGATCGCCGGGTAGGATGACATCACCGAAGGCGCATTGCGCATTGGTGACCGGCTAGTGAATAACGTTGACCCGTCTGACCGCGGCATCGCAATGATGTTCCAGAACTACGCGCTTTATCCGCATATGACTGTTCGCCAAAATATCGGCTATGGGCTGAAAAATCGCAAAACATTCGCAGATGTAATCGAAGCAAAGGTCCAGCAGGCGGCAAAAATGTTGAACCTAAATGACTACCTGGATAGCAAGCCCAGCCAACTGTCAGGTGGCCAGCGCCCCGAGGCGCTGCAGATGTTCGACAAAAACACAGGGAAAGCGATATGATTACGACCGTTGTTCCTGAACTGCCGCCCATCACCCCTGCCGAGCACTCCCGGATACTGACCGCTCCACGAACCGCTGAAACACACCGCGCAATTCTGTCGGATATGCCCGCAACGAATGCAGTGCAACTGGGCGGCCCAGCGAGCGTTGAGACACAGTCTGCAGATTTCCCGGTGGCCGCGTGGAATGTTGAACGCTGTCTCTTTCCAGCTGAGACAGCAGACCACTTAAGCCTCATTGCGCCGCAGATTGTTCTGTAGTCATTGGTCGATCACGGCATGGCGCGGACCAGCAAGCGTCACACCACAGAAGAAATCGCCGAACGACTGGGCATGCAATATGTCTTTGGGGTGGAGTTCCACGAGCTTGACCTTGGCGGTCCAACCGAACGTGCTTTTTGCACCGACGATTTCAATGCGCTTGGGTGGCATGGCAACGCAATTTTGTCCTCGGTTCCGTTTGAACAGATCGCGATGCTTCGGCTAGATGATCGCGGCCATTGGTTCACCTATGAGTCCGGAACTAGCGACCCGGATCAACTACGGCGGGGCGGACGCATGGCGATCATCGCTGTGGTGCCAGGTAAAACAAGGCCGCTCTGCGTGGTCTCGACCCATCTAGAAAGCAAAGCGAGTGCCGACCATCGCCATCTGCAGATTTCCAAATTACTGGACGCAATTGACCAATATGCCCCTGATATGCGGTGCTTTTCGGCGGAGACCTGAACACCAGAAACTATCTGCCGCCCGATTTCGACTGGCGGCGCGAGACCCTGTTTGGTCTGGCCGAGCAACGTGGTTATTCTTGGGGTTTCAATGCGCATGGACCCATAACTCGGCCAAGATTGATCACTCCGCACGCTGATCGGGTGATGAAATTTGATTGGTTCGCCGGACGCGACATGCAGTGCAGCAACAAGGGTATTCTAGAATCTATCGCCGGCGGCCAGCGCCCGCAGTCGGACCACGATTGTGTCTGATGCGTCGTCAACACTGGACAGTGAGTTCAAAGGGTGAACGCAACACTTGAACTTCCAACTGGAACCTAAGATAGGCGGATGACGGCAGTTCGGAACGAGTAGACTCTCATCTAGTATTGTCGGTTGCCAATTGCTCAGAACCCACTTCACGATCGAGATCAAGATTGGCGGCCTTTTTTAACTGGCGAATGCGCCCAGGCGGCACCTTGAAAACGCGTTTAAAGGCACGACTGAATGCAGGTTCCGATTGGTAGCCCAGGCTATCCGCAATCGTTGACACTGATAGAGACGTTTCAAGAAGCTTAGTCCGCGCCAGCTGCATTCTCCAAGTCGTCAGATATTGCATCGCCGACTGACCAACAAGGCCGGTAAATCGCGCTGAAAAGGCGGAACGGGACATACCCGCCGTCTTTGCCAAAGATTGCACGCTCCAATCCTGCGCCGGTGTACGATGTATCGCCATGATCGCCCGTCCAATTTGATCGTCCCGAACACCACCCAGCCAACCCTTATTGGCCTCGGGTGCAGTATTGATCCAATTCCTGATCGCTTCAATGACGATAATATCCGCCAGTCGAGTGATCACGGTCTCTCCGCCGGGGCGCAGCTCACGCGCTTCGCTTGCGATGAACTGCAGGGTACTTTGCAGCCAAGCACTAGACTGCGCGCTCCACGTATCGATCATTAAAACGTTCGGCAGCAAGTTCACTAACCGCTGACCCGCGGCATGGTCAAACCGGACAATTCCATACATGGCACGGGTCAATTCACCTCTGCCACCAAACTGTAGCGTTTCGTAGGCCTCAGTGATCTTGCGCACCGGAAGAGTGGCGAGATCCACTGATGATGCGTTCAGCTCGCTAAGCAGACGGTGTTTCGATCCGCAAGTGAGTAAGACCAGGTTGCCTTTTTCTACATGCAGTGGCTGTTCACCGGCGACCTCAAGCCAGCAGTGACCGTCAGTGACCACGAGAAACGCCATGACACCGCCAAGTTCTGGAATATCGATACCCCACGGCGCCGACAGATCGGACTGGCAGTAAAACGTACCAGTCAATTTGAGCAGGTGGAGGACCTCGCCCAGAGGATCACCAAGGGAGTGAGCGACTGACGACGGATCCGGAATATGATGATCACTCGTTTGCATAGTTTAAGATTGATAATGCATCCCTTGCCCAAAAGTCCATCCAAGCTCGACGAAATGGTAAGCAAACGGGACTTTCAGGCATTGTTCGTATTTTGAAATGGCATATCTGAAGGTCATCGAAAAACACATGAAAGAGACGAAGATGAAAAACTCAGCCTTGACCAGAATAACACTGACCGTTTCGGGATTGATCGCAACTGGTGTTGGCGTTGGCGTCCTGTTCATGCCGCATGCTTTCCACGCATCCGCAGGAATTGTGCTTGGCGATGATGTGAACCTCCTGAATGAAATGAGGTCTTCAGGCGGCGTGGTGCTGGCATCCGGTTTGTTCATCCTTATGGGCGCCATTCGGGCCAAGATGGCTTTCTTAGCGCTGATCGTCTCTACCACCGTATACCTATCCTACGGTCTGTCGCGTGTGGTAAGCTTGGTTGCCGATGGCGTGCCAAGCAGTTCGATGCTGCAAATCCTGGCGCTCGAACTATTCATCGGGACACTTTGTGCCGTCATGCTCAAGACATACAGGACATCAAGTTGAACAGGTGCGCCGTAACGGCAACCCGAAGGTTCCCAAATGGTAGCCAGCCTCGGAGTGGGCCCTGGGATCAGGAGACCAAACTAGCCATAAATCGACGTTAGAAAACTCTGGTCAATCCACCCACTGTTGCAAGGACCAGAATAGGGGCGAACTACGTTTACCGATATGCCAACGCTACAGGATTCATCTTGTCCATCGATGATGCCATCCCAGCCATTCTGTTCGTTACACCCAGAAACCACATGGCCTGCTTTTAATGTAGCAATTACGCGGAAATCCTCACCCGGTCCTGATCGTAAGACGGCTCCGCCTGCATTAACCTGCAGCCCGATACTGCAGGTTCCGTGATCCGTGTCGGGGTACAACATGACGGGGACGATTTTGGTTTGCTCAGTGGAAGTTTGTGCAGCCAAAGCACCATATAACAGTGAGACAACAACGGATGAGATTACGAGTTTCGCCATTCTAACCACCTCCCTCATTAGGCAAACGAGTATACGAAACGGTAATCCCCCCATTTTTAATGGGATGGGGTCGTAGAATTCACGCGGCCATATTCAGTTTCATGGCGGGTGTGATGCCGCCGATGCCCATATTCGGGCGGTCATTGTTGTATGTCCA
>MAAC01009481.1_pt1 | contig 24132 bp, 18 predicted proteins | sample 1115981 | NCBI WGS metagenome assembly MAAC01 (sample SAMN04961126, study PRJNA320927) | seawater metagenome | isolation source: sample BD02T64 sea water enriched with oil for 64 days | place: USA:Gulf of Mexico | collected 2013-07-27
CAAATCATCTCGGCGTATTTTTCACACTCGGCCATGACCTGATCGGCGGGTACGACTTTATTAATCAGGCCGAAATGCAGGGCTTCTTCGGCGGTAATCTGACGACCAGTGAGCAGAATGTCCATCGCATGGCAGTAGGGAATTTGTCGAGGCAGGCGCACATGAGAGCCACCGCCGGGAATAATGCCCCAGTGCACTTCGGGCAGGCCGAAGCGGGCGTGTTCTGCGGCGACGCGAATGTCCATGCCCTGCAAAATTTCCGTACCGCCGGCCAGACAAAAGCCATTGATGGCGGCGATGATGGGCTTGAAGACACCGTGAAAGAAGCGCTTGCTCGGGTCCTTCATAAAGCGCTCACCCTTGTCGACTTTTTCGGTCATCTGGGTGATGGTTTTTTTCAAGTCGGCACCCGCGCAGAAAGATTGCTCACCTGCACCGGTGACAATAAGTACTTGCAGGTCATTGTCATTATTAAAATCGTCGGCGATCAGATCGATTTCCGCGAGCATTTTGGGGGTGATGGAGTTCATCTCCGTCGGGCGATTAAAGGTCATATAGGCCAGCTTGCCTTTCTTCTCGTACAGTAGGTCGTCGTCTAATTCAGAAATGCTCACAGTTTTTCTCCGTTGTTGTCCTGGGGTGGAAAGATACCGTGAGCGATGGGGCTAGGCAATGGCAATGTTTGTCATTGTTACCCATGAGTACAAAAACGGCCTCTGTTGACAGGCCTGCGAGCGGTGTTTAGCGTGGCCGGCACAACATTTAATCATTAAAAAAAACAGGTCTAGGTTATGAGTGGAAAAATTCAGGATAAAGTGGTCGTTATTACCGGTGCAGGTTCAGGCATTGGTCGTGAAGCGGCCTTAATTTTTGCCCGCGAAGGGGCAAAGGTGGTGGTCTCGGATATCAATGTGAGCGGTGGCGATGAAACGGTTGCACTGGTCAAGGGTGCCGGGGGTGAGGCGAGCTTCATTCAATGCGATGTGTCAAAAGGCCCCGAGGTTGAGGCCTTAATTAAGGGTGCGGTTGAGACCTATGGTCAGCTCGACGCGGCTTTTAACAACGCGGGTGTAGAGGGTGATACCCAGGCGACGACTATTACCTGCACCGAAGAAAACTTTGATTTGAATATCGCCGTCAATCTGAAGGGTGTCTGGTGGTGTATGAAATATGAAATTGAACAGTTTTTACGCCAGGGTTCGCCAGGGGCGATTGTTAATACCTCTTCGCTGGCCGGGCTGGTGGGTGTGCCTCGGGGTAATGCTTATGTCGCCGCCAAGCACGGGGTGATTGGCATGACCAAGTCGGCGGCGCTGGAATTCGCGAAAAAGGATATTCGCGTCAATGCGGTGTGCCCCGGGGCCATTGAAACGCCGATGCTCGACCGTATCGTTAAGGGTTCAGAAAAGGGCTACGAAATGATGCGTAAAATGGAGCCCGTAGGACGCCTGGGTAAGCCCTCAGAAATTGCCGAGGCGGCGGTGTGGCTGTGCTCAGACCAGGCCTCTTTTGTCACCGGTCACTCCATGTCGGTAGATGGCGGCAGCTTCGCCCAGTAGCCGCGTTTACAGATGGCTTGAAATAAGCGAGAATTGGCGCTAAAAAATAACCGTGTAAATTGGATGGGATTGGTGAAAGTTATCAGGCGACGTGACACAGGCCCCCTAAGGGCTACGGTGGGGCTATTGGTCTTGGCTCTTTTATGGCCCCTTGCCGTCGCTGCGAACTCAAGTCCGATCAATGTCGACGCCGAGCACATAGCCGTTTCGGGTTACGACCTGCTGGGCTATTTTGAGGACCACGTCGAGCGCGGCAGTAAAGATTTTTCCGCAGAGTATCGGGGTGCGACCTATCTATTTAGCAGCGCGGCTCACCTCGCGTTGTTTGAAGCGGACCCCCAGCGCTATCTGCCGGCCTATGGGGGCTACTGCGCCTACGGTATCAGTATGGGTAAGCGCCTATCGATTGACCCCGCTAGCTATGAGATTGTCGCCGGGCGACTCTATTTTCTGTTGAACCGGGTTACCCAAAAAACCTGGCTACTGGATCGAGACCTTAACATCGCTAGGGCGGATCGGCTTTGGGGCGAGATGGAAGGACCTCGATAAGGACTTGCACACGGCAATGTGCATTGGTGGGTTTTGCATGGAAGGCGATTAATGATCTTAAAATACTCCAATAAGCTGTTCTTCAAGTTGGCGCGCCGGGTCATTGTCGTTAGCGCGGCGCTGGTATTACTCACCATCTTGAGTTTTGAGAGCTTGCGTTTTCTCGGTGAAAAGAAAGCCATGGAGGCCAAGCACGAGGAGCTGATACAAACCTATTCCCTGCTGCTCTCGCAACCACTGAGTGAGGGCGATGAGCGCTCGATCCAACTGCTCAGTGCCGGGCTGATTGTCGATACCGATGTACAAGCCTTTGTCATCCGTGATCATCGGGGCCGGGTTGTCGATGCCTATGGGCTCGAGGATCCGCTGCCCAGAGCTGCAGGCTCCGGGGTGCTCGCCATCCTCCCTCTACAGCTCATAAGGGGAGTCCTGGGCCCATTGAATTTCGATGGTGTGGCGAGTATTCGGCATGCGACAGCTGAGGGCACCGCCATTATTGGTGAACTGGAATTGCGTTTAAGCCCCCAGCGCATTTACACCCTGCTAATAAGCGACCTGAGCATGGCGCTGATCCTGCTCGGACTTATCGCCACGGTGGTACTTGTCACCACGCGATCGGCCTATACCTTCTTCATTGGTGAGCGCCTAAATGCCCTGCTGGCGGATATTCGCCGGGTTGCAAGTAGTGCCGATCACCAGTCGGTGTTTTCGGGGGGTGTCGAGGACGAGCTGGCTTGCGTGATCGAAGCCTATAACGAGGCCCACAGTGGGCGCCTGGCGTCGCAGCAAAAAGTTCGGGAATACCAGGATAGCCTCGAACAACAGGTTGCCGATCGAACGCTGGATTTAAAACGCGAGCTCCAAGAACACGGGGTGACTTCCCGACAATTATTTTTTGAAAAACAGCGCGTCGATGTCACCCTAAACTCGATTAAAGACGCGGTGTTTAATATTGATGGCAGTGGGCGAGTGGTCCTGGCCAACCCGGCCTGTGAGCAGTTGTTGGAGATTGAATTGCTGGAGTGCCTGGGGCGCAATATTCTCGACCTGCTACCCCATGAAGACAGCGATAGCCTCTCTCTGGTGCAGGATATTCAGGGCTTTATCGCCAGCGGCGAGATGCCCCATAAAACCCACGAGATTTATTTGCGTCCCAAGTCCGGTGAGCTGATCAATGCCGAGGTGACGTTGGTGCCCTTTGTCGATGATGGGCAGAGTGCTTCGGGAATGGCGGTGTTTATTCGCGATGTCACCCTGCAATCGCAAATTACCGAACAGCTGACCTATGAAGCTCGGCACGACCCGCTCACCGGGCTGGTGAATCGACGCGAATTTGAGCGGCGCTTGGCGAGCCTCAACAGTGGCTTTGATGACAGCGACGAGCGGCACGTGCTGTGTTTTCTCGATCTCGACTTTTTTAAAATCGTCAATGACAGTGCCGGTCACCAGGCGGGGGATCAGGTCTTGAAAGATATTGCCGAGGGCCTGAGTCACCTGTTGAGAACTTCCGACACCCTGGCACGCTTTGGTGGCGATGAGTTTGGCCTGTTGTTGACGGCCTGTGATGTTGATAATGCCTTGCGAATCTGCGAGGCCATGCGCGCCTTTGTGGCCAGCTATCGCTTTGCCAGTGGCGGTGTCGACTTTATTTTTGGCATCAGCATTGGGGTCGTGAGCTTTGCCCCTGGGGCGCTGACCTCAAAGTTGGTATTAAATCGAGCCGATGCAGCTTGTTACGCCGCCAAGGCTGAAGGTCGCAACCGGGTCTGTCTGAGCAGTGCCGAACGGGCTTGATTACCATACGCTCTGGCTGCCCCTAGGCTTTTAATTAGCGACTCCCAAGCCCTTCAATTTATTTATCCCTGCGGGTTATATTGACTTGTATCGCCGATTCTATGCCCCGCTATCGGTATTGGCAGCCAAGCTCGCTATCTTGACTACACTGAATGTAATTAACGCCATCAGTGGGCCGAGAAGATGGGGGAGCAAATCGAGCAGAACCCTGGCGACACGGAGTGTCCACAATCAGCAATCAATGAAGCTCTGGTCAATACCGAGAAGAATGCCGGAGCTGTCGTTGAGCTTTATGCTCTCGACCCTGAGAGGGTACTGAGCCTGGAAGAAAAATTACTCGCCGGTTTGGCGATAGGTGCCAAATGCTTTGCGATGCCCCTAGGTTTGATTGCCCGTGTCGACGATAAGCACTGCCATGTAGAGTACGCCGTCAGTGAGGATGGCTCGCTCACTAAGGGCCAGCAATGCCCATCAAGTCAGGGCTTTTGCCACCAGATCTGGCTAGAGGGTGAAACGCTGGCTATTGAGGATGTCAAGGCGCTGGAGTCCGACTATGCGGCGGATACCTTCTTACTCGACACTCGCTCCTATCTCGGGGCCTGCGTAAAAGTTAAGGGTCTTAGCTACGGTACCCTGTGTTTTACCTCCGCGCGCCCCGAAAGTCAGCCCTACTCGGCGGGAGATAAGGCGGTTGTGCAGTTGTTCGCCGAGTGGGCGGGCAATGAAATCACCACTTTCCTGATTCAGGCCGATTTGGCGGCCAAGGCCGAGCGCATGCGCTGCATCGTCGACAATGTGGTCGACGGCATCATCACCGTCAATGCCGCTGGGTGCATTGAATCCATCAATGCCGCAGTGACAAAAATATTTGCCTATACGGCCGTCGACTTATTAGGGCAGCCACTGCAGCGCTTACTGAGCGCGCCTATCGACGATAATCTACTCTTACCCGATGTCAGTGAGGTCTCGGCCAATCCCTACCGCGAGCTTGAGGGTTGCCGCAAGGGGGGGGAGGTGTTTCTCCTCGAGGTGGCCGTTAGCGTATTGCATATTGAGGACGAGCCTTTGTTCATCGTTATTATGCGCGATGTCACTGAGCGCAAGCGGGTTGAAAACCTCAAGAACCAGTTTATTTCCACGGTCAGTCATGAGCTGCGTACACCCTTGACCGCGATACGCGGCGCCCTGGGCATAGTCCTGGGTAAAGAGGCCAGTTCGCTGTCGGCCAGGGCCTTGAAGATGCTGGAAACGGCGAACCGCAACAGCGAGCGCCTGACTTTTCTGATTAACGACATCCTCGATCTGGAGAAAATCGACGCAGGGGAGATGAACTTTGATATGCGGGTGATTGATGTCAATGCCGTTGCCCACCGCGCACTCCTTGAAAATGGCGGCTATGCCAGCAAATACAATGTCCACCTGGCGCTGACGCCCATGGAGGAGCCGCTTTCCTTTGTGCTTGGTGATGAAAATCGCTTATTACAGGTGTTTGCCAATTTACTCTCCAATGCCATCAAGTTCTCGCAGACGGGGACGACGGTCTCGGTCGTCATCGGCAACTCCGGTGAGGGCTGCGTGCGGATTACTGTGAAGGACAGCGGTGCAGGCATTCCCGAAGACTTTCAGTCGAAAATATTCGCTCGCTTTTCCCAGGCCGATGGTACCGATACCCGCCAGCAGGGTGGGACGGGGCTGGGTTTGGCCGTCAGCAAGGCAATTGTCGAACACCACTCGGGTGCCATGGGTTTCAGTAGTCAGGTCGATGTCGGTAGCGAATTCTATTTTGACCTGCCCCAGTGGCAGGATGTGATTCGTTCGGAAGATCATTCCGGCAAGCCGATGGTGTTGATTTGTGAAGATAATCTCGATGTCGCCTATATTTTATCGAACCTGCTGGAGGAGCAGGGTCTGGCCAGTGATACTGCGGCAACGGGGGCCGCGGCCAAGGGTTTACTGGCGGAAAAACACTATCAGCTAATGCTTCTGGATTTATCCCTGCCCGATACCGATGGCATTAGCCTGTTGCGAGATTTACGCGCGGTTCCAGCTACCAGCACCCTGCCGGTGATCGTGGTGTCGGCCAATATCGGCGCCAGCGCCAATACGGGTCGGGGCCTGTCCGTCATTGACTGGCTGCAAAAACCCATCGACAAACAACGCCTGTCCCAGGCTCTCTTCCATGCCCTTGGCGGTGACAGGGAATATAGAATATTACACGTTGAAGATGACCTCGACGTGATCCAGGTGGTCGGCGAAATTGTATCGGGTGTTGCCGACTATCACTATGCCACCACCCTGGCACGTGCCAGAAGTTTACTCGAGGACCATAACTTTGATTTGGTGATCCTCGATCTGACCCTGCCCGACGGTGAGGGTGTGGCTTTGCTCGATAACTTGGCAAAAACGGTACAGGTTGTGGTTTTTTCGGGTAAAGAGCCCGATGACTATCTGGCCGCGCATGTCGATGCCGCCCTCACCAAGGCCACCGTCAGTAATGAACAGTTATTGATGACGATTCGGCGCGTATTGAGTCACCAGGCGCTTGAGTTATGAACAGTGATAAGCCGCGCATCATGTATGTCGAAGACGAAGCGGATATTCGTGAAGTTGCAGAATTCGCCCTTGAAGATGAGGGCTTTGATTTACTAATTTGTGCCAGTGGAGAATCGGCACTTCAACAGGTTAGCGCGTTCTCACCCGACTTGATTTTGCTCGATGTGATGATGCCGCTTATGGATGGACCCAGTACCTTGAAACTATTACGGGAATTGCCGGGTCACTCCACCACCGCGGTGGTGTTTTTAACAGCAAAGGTGCAGCCAAATGAAGTTGAGGCCTATATGGCCCTCGGCGCGTTGGCGGTGATTGCCAAGCCCTTTGACCCCATGGCACTTCCCGAGCAGATTCGGGAGTTACTGTCGCGTGGTGATGTTTAAAAACCAGGGGCAACAAGCGGCCAAGCTTGAAAAGCTACACCGTTTACGGCTCCGCTATGTCGAACAATTGCCATCCAGGTTGGCCAGTATTAAGCGCCTGTGGCTGGACTATCAGGACAGCAGTAGCGTGGCTGGCGCGTCGAGTGATGCAACACCCAAAGAATTAATTCATCAGGTGCACACTTTGGCGGGTTCGGGGGGTACTTTTGGCTACACCGCACTGAGTGATGTGGCGAAAAAGCTGGAAGCACAATTACTCTCTGGCGGTGATCCGCTCTCGCTTGCTAAGAGGCAGGACATTAGCGCTCTAGTCGGCGAGTTGTCGGTGGCAGTTGAGCAGGGCATGCCCCATCGCAGTGAGCTGAATATCGAGGGTCCCCTGCCAGTATGGGACGTCCCCCCCGGCGAACAATTGGTTTACCTGGTTGAGGACGACAGCGACCTGAGCCTTGATATTGCCCAGCGCCTCCAGGACTACGGCTATCGGCTCAGGGTGTTTGGCGATGCCGTTAGTGCCGAGCAGGCCCTGCAGGAGTTTTGCCCTGCGGCGATGATTGTCGACCTCAATTTGCCCGAGGGTGAGTTGGCGGGTGCGCGCTTAGCTCGGGCCTATAAGTTGCGCTTTAAGGATAAGACCCCGCTGATCTTTATTTCTGCCCGCGACGACTGGGCGGCGCGTCTGGCGGCAGCGCGCGCGGGGGGGCAGGTTTACATCGGTAAACCCCTCGACCTTGGCGAGTTACTCAATAGCCTCGATGCCGTGGGTCTATGGGCGGATGAAGAGCCCTATCGGGTGCTGATTGTCGAAGACGAAGTCGTTTTGGCTGAGGGTTATGCGGCGATATTGCAAGAGGCGGGCATGCATACCCTCTTGGTGGATGATGTGAGTAGCCTTATTACCCTGGTGTCGGAGTTTCAGCCCGACCTGATTTTGATGGATATCAATATGCCCGAGTGTTCTGGCCTCGATGCGGCGGCGGTGGTACGTCAGAAAACCGAGTGGCTCAGTATCCCCATCGTTTTCCTCTCGGCGGAGAGTGATACTGACCGGCAAATGGAGGCACTGCGTTTGGGCGGCGATGATTTTCTCGCCAAACCGGTGAGTGCCGAATTTCTGCAGATGGCGGTGAGAATGCGCATTCGACGCTTTCGCAAACTGCGTTCGCGCATGCAGGTCGATACGCTGAGCGGCCTGCTCAACCACGCCACCCTGAAAACGCGCCTCGAGGCCGAGGTCAGTCGCAGCCTACGACACGATAATAGCCTGGTGTTTGCGATGATCGACCTCGACAATTTTAAGGCGGTGAACGACACCTATGGTCACCCGGTGGGGGACGAGGTGATTAAAAACATCTCTCGGCTATTGGCCCAGCGCCTGCGCCAATCCGACATCGTCGGCCGCTATGGCGGCGAGGAGTTCGGGATTATTTTGCCCGATACTTCAATCACGGCGGCAGAAGAATTGTTGGATGAGTTGCGTGAACAATTCTCGAGTCTCAAACATCGCTGCAAAAGCGGTGAGTTTTCCTGCACCTTTAGCGTCGGTCTGGCAGCGGTGCCCCCGAGTGCCGATGTGGATGAGCTAATTGACGCTGCCGATAGAGCGCTCTATCGCGCCAAGGATGAGGGTCGTAACCGTATTTCTGTCAGCGCAGAATAAGCCTGACTACAAGGGCCATTCACTGCTCCGGCAATGCTTTAAAGCTCGGTGCATAGTGCTGGCAAAGCCTCTATTTTTTCTCATCTCGCGATTTTATGCCTTCCCAATAGAGCCTTGTTGTTATTGGTTCGCTGCAGCTGTATTTGCCCCGTAGGCAGCACTTGTCCACAATGACTCGCCTAAATTTTTTAGTCGAAGTCTTTCATTAACTTAATAAAGGAAAATAAAATGTCTGGAATCGTTCAGGATAAAATCGCTGTTGTCACCGGTGCTGCCGGCGGTATCGGTCGCGCTGCGGCACAAATTTTTGCTCGCGAGGGCGCGAAAGTGGTGGTCTCTGATCTGCAGGAAGAAAATGGTCAGGAGACCGTGAAACTTATTCAGCAAGCGGGAGGCGAAGCGGTCTTTGTACGCTGTGATGTCTCTAAAGCAGCGGAAGTGGAAAGCCTGATTCAACAGGTGGTCGCCACTTACGGACGCCTCGACTGCGCCTATAACAATGCCGGTGTCGAGGGTGACTGGACACGGATTCACGAGTGCACGGAAGAAAATTTTGACCTCAATTACAACGTCAATCTCAAGGGCGTGTTTTTCTGCCTGAAATATCAAATTCGTCAGTTCCTTGAGCAGAAAAGTGCCGGTGCCATTGTCAGCACGGCGTCAATCGCCGGCCTGGTGGGCTCGAAAAATGCCGGTGCCTATGTGGCTGCAAAACACGGGGTACTGGGTTTGACCAAGACCGCCGCGCTGGAATACGGCACCAAGAATATTCGCGTCAATGCCGTTTGCCCGGGGGTGATTCGCACGCCAATGCTGGAGCGTATGTTTGAAGCCAAGCCGCAAATGGAAGCGGCGATGCTCGGCTTTGAGCCCATCGGTCGCTTCGGTGCGCCGACAGAAATCGGTGAGGCGGCCGTATGGCTGTGTTCCGACCAGGCCTCTTTCGTCACCGGTCACCCCATGGTTGTCGATGGTGGTGCTGTCGCCTGTTAATACCCCTCGCAAGCCGTTGAAATTCTACTGACTCGGCCATTTACGGCGTTAAAACCAGGCTCAAAGTGCTCATTTACATCAGTAAACTCCGCTTTTTCACTTGATTTTGCCTTGTATCTGGCTCGACTCAGCGAATTTCAACAACCTGCTAAGAACTGTTTGTCGGGAAAGGGTCAGTGTTGACATAAATCACGCTTGCAATTTATGTCAACACCCTGCTTAATACGGCCAGGTTAACAGCTGGTAACCACCGTTGCCCCTGTGGTAACGATGATCGTCTTTTCGACGTCAAGTTCGTCATTTTTCAATCCTGGTACACGCTGTTTTCTAACCCCAACTTTTTATATCCATCTCATGGAACGGAGTAACAGACTATGAGTAGTTTAGGTTTTGGCCTTATTTCTGCAGATTCACATATTGTGGAGCCGGGCAACTGCTACAGCGATTTTATCGATCCCAAGTTTCGAGACAGAGCACCATCCATTCAGCGCGACGCCGCCGGCAACGACATTTATGTCATTCCCGGTATGGATTCAACCATTCCCCTGGGTTTGGTCGCCGCTGCGGGCCTGAGCCCCGAAGAGCTGGCCTCGCGCCGCGAAGGTTGCACCCTGGATCAGCTGCATAAAAGTGGTTATATGGCCCAGTACCGCGTTGCCGACCAGGACCGCGATGGTGTTGTTGCCGAAATCCTCTACCCTTCCGTGGGTATGGCCTTGTGCAACCACCCCGACTTTGCCTACAAGACAGCGTGCTTCCACGCCTACAACGAGTGGTTGCAGGGCTATGTCGCGGATGCGCCCGCCGGTCGTTTGTTTGGCCTCGGTCAAACCTCTTGCGAGACCGTTGAGCAGGCGATTTTAGATCTTCAGGATGCCAAGAAGAAGGGTTTCGTCGGCATCATGATGCCGGGTAATCCCCAGCACGAAGATTATGACCACCCCATGTACGATGACCTTTGGGCCTGTGCTACAGAGCTCGATATGCCTTTGTCCTTCCACATTCTGACCTCGAAAGGCGGATCGGTTGACGAAGTACTAATGGCCCGTGGCAACAAGATCAATGGCTTCCTCAACATCATTCGTGGTGTACAGGACGTGATGGGCTTGTTTGTTCTCGGTGGTATTTTTGATCGTCACCCCAAGTTGAAGTTTATTGCCGCTGAAGCCGATGCCGGTTGGTTGCCCCACTATGCCTACCGCATGGATCACGCCTATGAGCGTCATGGTTTGTGGCTGGGTGGTGGTAAAGATCTGGAAAAAATGCCCAGTGACTACCTCAACGACCACGTTTGGTTGACCTTCCAGGATGACTGGGTTGCCTTTCAAGTCGCTAATCTGATGAATCCGAAGAAACTGGTTTGGGCCAATGACTTCCCCCACAGTGATGCGACATGGCCCTGGTCTCAGGAACTACTGGAAAAACATGCCAGTGGCCTGACGCCCGAGCAGACGCGTATGATCATGCGCGACAATATTATTGAATGTTATAACTTGCCGGCTGATATTATTCCGGCCTAAGAGCTTCAATAGTTACGGTAAAGAAAAGCCCGGTGTTTACTGACACCGGGTTTTTTTTGCCTAAAAAAAGCCGCGAGTAGAGTGCTTAACGATGTACTTACGGCCAATAACAATAAACCCACCGTTAATTGTCCTGAGTAGGTGTAATGAATACAGCACTGAGTAGTGATATTTTTTTATTTGATGCCGATGCCCACGTACTCGAGCCGCCCGATCTTTGGGAAAACTACCTCGAAGCCGAGTTTCAACACCGCGCGATTAAATTCGAAAAAAATGCCCAGGGTATCGATCAGCTCTATGTCGATAATGAGATCGTGCTACCCAATTGCGCGGCTGCACTGGGTGGTGCGGAAATAGACCGGCTTAAAGCCTTTGATCCCACCTCTACTCTTAGCTATCTCGATGGCGCACCAGCGGGCAGTATGTTCGGGCCCGATCGCATTGAGCATTTTAATCAGTGGGGTTTAAGCGCTGGCCTGGTATTGCCGACGATTGGCATCTTCTGGGATGTGCCGGATAATAACTTAGCCAATGCCTATTGCCGAGCCTACAACAACTGGGTTTACGATTTTCAGGCGGCCGACCGCGAGCGCCTGGTGATCGCCGCCCACCTCAATTTGCGCGATATTGATGAGGCGGTAAAAGAACTGGAGTTAAGGCTTAAGCAGGGTTTTAAAGGCGTATTTTTAGCACCTGAGCGGGTCGATGGCAAGGCCTTTGCCGATGGTTATTTTGATCCTCTCTGGGCACGTATTGAAGAGGCGGGGGTGCCGCTGCTAACTCATGTCGTGGTGCGTACCCGACGTTTGGTGACCGGCTTTGTCGGCGACTGGTACGACACGCCAGCCAACCGAACCTTTACCTTTGCCCTTGGCGCCACCTCGCAAGTGATGCCCGCCTGCATGGCGATGGTGATGGATGGCCTGTTTGATAAATTCCCAAAATTAAAGCTTGTCGCCATAGAGGCCGGTTGTGGCTGGGCGGCCTATGCCATGGACAGACTCGATGAAAAATACAAGCACTTTAGCAGTTTTGACACACCATTAAAGCTGGAAAAACCCAGTGACTATTTCCGCCGCAATCTCTGGTTTGTTGCCGAGCCCGAGGAGCGCACCATTGGTTCCATGCTCGAATTAGTGGGCGAGGATAGAATTCTCTGGGGTTCGGACTTCCCCCATATTGATGCCGACCTGGATGCGCCTCAGCATATTACTCAGAGTGTCAGCCACTTGCCCGAGGACTTACAGCGAGCCGTGCTGGGTGAAAATGCCCGACAACTATTTAATTTATAAATCAATAAATACAGCAACTAATAAAGAGGTAAGACATGAGCAGTAAAACCATTGAAGAGATCGCCATAGAGCTACAGCCCTTGATTACAGAGCATCGTCGTGAGGGAGAAATTAATGCCCGACTGGCCGGCCCGGTCGTCAGTGCGGTTGGCAAGTCGGGTTTATTCAGAATGTTTGCACCGCAGGAAGTGGGCGGTTTGGAAGTCACGCCCTCCGATGCCTTTCGCGCCACCGTGGCGATTAGTGCCGCAGACCCCGCAGTCAGTTGGTACATCGTTAATTCCATGGCGGGCTGCATGATCGCGGCGGCCCTGCCCGAGGCGGAGCGCAATGCCCTGTTTGTCGAGCCCGATAAGAATATCGGTTTTTCTGCGGTAGCCCTGGCGAAGGCGACGCCGGTCGATGGCGGCTATCAGTTAAACGGTACATGGCCGGTGGTGACGGGTTGTGATGATTCCCACTGGTGTGCCTTGGCGGGCATCGTGCACGAGGGGGATAAGCCGCGATTGGTGGATAATGTACGCCCGGATGTGCGTATCTTTTTAGTGCCCACCGAACAGCTCGACATTGCCCAGACCTGGAAAGATTCCGCCGCCATGCGCGGCACCGGCAGTAATCAGGCCACCGCGAAAGCTGTTTTTGTACCCGAGGTGCTGGCGCATGCCCCTGGTAGTGCGGCACTGATTGATCGGCCCCTATTTCGCAGCGCACCGACCCTGCTCACCCTACCCATTTTCGCCGCCGTCGCAGTGGGTGTGCTACAGGGCGCTATCGAAGCCGCTAGCCACGAAATTCGTTCGAAGATCTCATCGGTCACCGGCAAGGCATTGCGGGATCAAACGGAAACGCAGATTGCCATTGCTGATGCCAGCGCCGCACTGCGAGCCATTCGTGCCGGCTCACTCGAAGCTTTCGATAAAGTCTGGGAAGGGCTTAAAAGTGGTGAGCCCATTTCTAACGAGCTTAAAGCAGAAATGTATTCCTCCAGTTTTTATGCCGGTGATGTGGCGCGACAAATGATTAGCCTGCTTTATACCAAAGGCTCCCGCGCTGCTTTTATGCAAGGCCATGCGCTGGAGCGCTGCCTGGCGAATATTCATGCGGTAGTGGCGGCCATTGATGCCCGCCGCGGTTTTCATCATTCCGCCGGGGCGGTAATGCTCGGTGGCGAGCCCCTGGAAGCGGCGTTTTAAGGTTGAATTTTTTACGATAAATATAGACGCTTGATCTTTAATGGACTGTGAGCTAGCATCAAGGAATTCTTATATTGATAAATATCGATATCTGTGGTCGGGGCAAGGATGCCTCACAGCATTTAATTTAGTTTTTTTGCAAAACTAAATTGGTGTTGAAGCTGAAAATTTATTTAGTGGCATCGTTAAAATCAGGAGCTCGAGCAAGTGCCAAGGGATTGTTAGAAATTATTGGCTTATTTCTCTTCATAAATCCGAAGGAAGGACAGTTATGAATACATCTTCTTTATTCCCGTTGACGCGTGCCGAGCACCCTCGGTATTTTTCGAAAAATTGCTCAATATTACTTGCGGCAACTCTGCTGTGTTTACCGGTGTTATCACAGGCCAGCGAAGACCAGAGTTACCAATCTTTACGCGACTGGATTACTAACGCTCGCCCTGGAATTGAAACTGCAGCGCCGGGGCAACATCTAACAATAAATGACCGAAAAGATAAGTTAGAAGCACTGATTCCCCACACCGCATGGAAGTATTATTTCTTCGATAATATGGACATGGAAATAGCGGCCACCAGAAATTATTCCGCGCCCGATGACTGGGGGAAAAGGATGCCTGCCGACTATACGCTGGATGAAGATGGCACCCTCATCGATTTCACCGGAGGCGGCTTTCCCTTTACGGAGATCAATGGCAATGATCCCTTTGCCGGTCAGAAAGTTATCTGGAATATGCTCTGGCGCCCTGGGGCGAATGACTACGATATGCCCATGGTCACCTGGTTGCGTGGTGAGAGCGGTAAGCTTGATCGCGTGATGGAATACACCTCAGTCAATACGACTTATGCACGGGGTGATCATAGTCTGGTGCCGGGTTATGAAGAGGTTAAAAGTAAGCAGGTGATGGAATTTCGCTCGCCACGGGATATGGCCGGGGCAAAAGATATGTCCATCCGTTATGTTGACCACCACCGGGAAAATTCGGGCTGGTTATATATGCCGGCCCAGCGCAAGCCGCGCCGTACCCTCGCCTCTGAGCGCACTGGTGAGTTGATGGGCATGGATATGATCCGCGAAGACAGCAATGGTTTCGGTGGAAAGATTTACGAAAATAAATGGGAATATTTAGGTAAACGTAAAGTTCTGGCAACGATTAATGTTAAAACTAACCCTGAGTTTGGCGGAGCCAGTCAATGGGTGCCCCACAATGCGCGCTGGGAAGTACGGGATACACATGTTGTCCTCATCAAACCCAAAAGTGATGATCATCCCTATAGCGCGCGTATTGTTTTCGTCGACGCTGAAACCTTCTGGACGCACTGGATGTTCGCCTTTGATAAAAAGGATGATCAATTGCTGCGTATGAATCAACACTTCCTTAAATATTCAGAGGATTACGATAAAGAGCCGCCGCAGCAGGCCTCGTATATTAAACAGGATTTTTCGAAAAGTGTGGGCCACAAGGTTTTCTTGCATTTGGGTGAAACCGATATTAATGCCAAAAAACCTCATGCGACGATGACCCATTGTTTTACTAATAAAAAAGAGTTTACAGCGGCCCGCGCCAAGCAATTTTATTCCTTGCGGAACATGATCAGTGGTCGACGCTAAGATACATGGCCTACCTTTTTTATAATTGAGAGCCTTGTAAAGCAAGGCTATCTGGCATGTCTGAATAATAAAAACTTTCGTTATCGAGGTTAACCGCATGTTTATGTATCGAAAGCAAGCCGCCAAAATATTAATTTTTATATGTGCCACTCTGGTTTCATCCTTGTCCTGGAGCATCGTTAATATTGGCGAAGATGTTGAATTGGAGGGTTTTGTAAAGGCTTATAACATCATGAAAAATGGCGCTTCATTTTTTCATGATGGCGAACTCACTCACCAGCGCAACACGGCTCAGCTAGAGGGAAAATACTATTTCTTGCGTGATGGGCAAGCCTTTAATCGATTCTCGGCGGGCCCTATTGACGAGGCTACCTTTACGTTTCTTGGCCGTGCTGTCTATGACGCAGCCTACGATATTCGTGATAGTTACGATGTGCTCAACGATAGAGGTAAAGAGGAATATAAAATACGTGAAGCCTTCGTTGATATTATGATGGCACCCTTTTCCCTTCGCCTGGGTAAACAGCAGGTAGTTTGGGGTGAAACCGATAACTTTCGTGCCCTCGATGTTATCAATCCCCTCGACAGAACATGGCACGGCACTCGGGAGTCATGGGAAGATATCCGCATCCCCTTATGGATGGCTCGAGGAATTTGGGATATTGGCAAAATTGCCTCCTTCGATGAAACCTTTCTCGAGGTTATACTCATTCCTGACGATTTTCAGGCCAATAAAGTGGCCACTCTGTATCCGCGACCTTGGGCCTTTAGGGGTATTGGCCTGCAAGATAAAGACGCTAATTCAGTGCTTATTGATAATACGCTTCACGATCTCAATGTGACGGTTATCGATGGTGCGCCCGATGAAAGAAAGTTCAGTAATATGCAGGGGGGCTTCCGCTTCAAAGGGATCTGGAATGAAATTGATTTCAGTGTCAATTACTTTTACGGATTTTCACAAACCACTGGGGTTAAGGTTCGCTCTGCGGGGCTTGATAACCTGGGTACATTTAATACGGTGGTTGAAACGGTCAACCCCCGTATCAATGTCTTTGGGGTGACGGCCAGTTTTTCGGAAGACCGCTATACGCAGTCGGTTTTTCGTCTTGAATCGACAATTACCTCGGGTGTACCCGTGTCAATAGCCCCAGGTGCACCACATCATGCCGATCCTAATGGGAATAGCTTCGACACGGCTAAGCAGTCGGTGGTAATGATCGGTGTTGATCGCCCCACCTGGATTCCGGCCCTGAATAGTTTGCGTACCTTTTTCATCTCTACCCAGTTTTTCTGGCGTCGCTACCTCGATTACAACAGTTATTATCGCGGCAGTTTTTATGATGTCACTCAGGCCAATTTGAATGGCGCTAATGTGCCCGATCGTTATGTCAGTACCAACAACGATAAAATCGATCAGGATGAATTCGTAATCACCTTTTCGGCATCGACCAGTTATGGGGCGGCGGGCCTGTGGAAGCCACTGTTTGTTTTTGCCTACGATCCTCGTTCGACCGGCGCCTATAATAAAATAAAGATGGAATATTTGTATTCAACGCATCTGGTTTTTGCCGCCGAACAACATGTCTATTGGCGGGTAAGTGGCGATGATCAGGGGCCGTGGGGCCTTGGTTCCTATTTAGGTGAAGCCGGTATTCGCCGCAATGAAACTATATTTACGGCGACTTATCAGTTTTAACTGGAATTTAAATTTCATTTTTACACGATTTTAATAAATAGAATATTAAGGAGTAGTAAATGCGTATTGGAAATATTGATGAGGCATTAACGTGCATTGATGAGCTGTCACAAGGTTTTGCAAAGACCTATGCTCAGCGAGATTTAAAGGGTGAATACCCAAAAGAAGAAATGGATAAACTCAAGAAAAGTGGTGTGCTGGGCTTTTCTGTGCCAAAAAGCCATGGTGGGCTGGGTTCATCCTGCGGGGAAATAACCCAGGCTATTATTTCTCTGTCCGAGGGTAACCCGGCTATTGGTCAAATGTTTTTGGTGCATTGCTTGCTCGGAGCCTCTTTTCTCGATGAACTGGCTCCGGACGAATTAAAAGCAAAAGTGTTTGCCGACATTATTGAAAGAAATAGCTTTCTCGGTAATGCGGCTTCTGAAAAGAATAACAATCCGAAAAAGGGTTATGACTTAACCTTAACGCCAGTTGACGGTGGTGTTGAAATCACTGGTAAAAAGTTTTTTTCCACGGGCTCTTTGGCGGGTGATCAGCTTGCAGTCATTGGCATGTGCGGTAACAACATGGGATTGGCCATCGTGCCCCGCGATGCCAAAGGTCTGCAAATAGTTGATGACTGGGATGCCATGGGCCAACGAGGTACCGGTAGTGGCACAACGATATTCGACAAAGTCTTCGCCCCCTCTGAACTGGTGATGACCAGTATTACCGATGCCAGTCGCCAAATGGCGGTGACCAATTTACTCGGTCCCATTACCCAAATTGGTTTTACCGGTATTTTTATTGGTGCTGCCAAAGGAGCGCTGCGAGAAGGCATCGCCTATGTCAAAGAAAAGACCCGTGCCTATCCCTGGCCGGGACTCGATTTCGATCAGGCCATCGATGACCCCTATATTCTCAGTACCATCGGTACGCTCAGTGCCCAGTTGGCGGCGGCAGAGGCAATGGCCTATGAAGCTGCACGGCTAGTTGATGTGGCGCTTGATGCAAGAGAAAGCGCCAGTGCCGATGATATGGCGGTTTTGCGAGCGGCTGCCTCCGTAGCCGTGTCCCAGGCAAAAATTGTCGCCACCGAAACGGGATTGAAAGTGTGTCAGGATATTTTTACCGCCTGTGGTGCGCGCTCGGCATTGCGGGAGCAAAATCTTGATCGCTTTTGGCGCGACATTCGCACCTTGAGCCTGCATGACCCATTGAGCTTCCGCACCCGTAGTGTCGGTGAATATTTACTGCAGGATAAATTCCCCACGCCCGCTCTGCGCTACTGACTCTTCATGGCTTGCTGCTGATGTATAGTGTTAGCCAATTAAAATTATTAATCTTTAGCAGAGGCGTGCTATGTCAGAGCAAACAGTAAAAGAAGCAGGGGAGTTCGTTGGTAAAGTCATTGGTGATGCCACGGGGATGATGACCATTCGTCTCTGTGCCATTGGTGATCGACTGGGTTTATTTACCGACCTTGCCGAAAACGGCCCGGCGACCAGTCAGATTATGGCCGATCGCACCGGCCTTAATGAGCGCTATTTGCGCGAGTGGATTTACGGCATGTCCCTGGCGGGCTATCTGACTTTTGACAAAAAGAGTCGTGAGGTTTCCATCCCCGAGGCGCATATCCCCGCACTGGTTGACGTCGGCGGGCCACTGTATCAGGGCGGCCTGTTTAAAATGTTCACCGGCTTTATGCAGCCCTATGAAGACTTGATCGAGTCTTTCCAGAAGGGTGGTGGCATCGATTACAGCGCCTACCCCGAAGATTTCTGGAAGGGCCTGGAACACAATTCCTGCGTGCGTTACAAAAACTTGCTGGTCAGCCAGTGGTTGCCGGAGATGCCCGATGTGCAGACCAAGTTAGAAAACGGCGGCAGCTTCGCCGACTTTGGCTGTGGTGCCGGGCGCTCGTCCATTGAATTGGCGAAGGCTTTTCCCAAGGCAAAGTTTTATGGTTTTGATCTGTTCCCACAAAATATCGAGAACGCCCGCAAAACGGCAGAAGAAGAGGGCGTTAGTGAGCGTGTCGAGTTTCAGGTCCACGATATTGCCAAGGGCGTGCCGGGTAAATTCGATGTGGTTGCCACCTTTGATTTGATTCACGATATGGCCGATCCCAAGGGTGGTTTAAAAGCCCTGCGCGAGGCCTGCAAAGATGACGGCATTTATGTCTTGATGGATGTCGACTGTACCGATGACCCGGCCGATAACGAAGGCCCGCTGGCGGTCTTTAAACTCGGTGCCAGCCTGCACTTCTGCATGACCAGTTCGCTGGGGCAGGGCGGTATGGGTTTGGGTACCGTGGGTTTGCCAGAATCTAAAGTGAAAGAGTTCAGCAGCGAAGCGGGCTTTTCTTCGGTGCGGCGTTTGCCCATTGAGCATCCCTTAAACGCGCTCTACGAAATACGCCCTTAAATTTAGTGCTGTCACCGCACCCTGTTTCAGGGTGCGGTGTTTGCTGTGGGCCGTGCTTGCCTACCTCACTGGGCGCAATCGATTCCTTTAAACAAGAGATGAGTTTCGTTTCTGTAAAAAAAGATAATAACCATGTCACCAACAAATCCTGAGCTCGAAACTTCTGCTATCCCCTATCAGCCTGCGCCGCAAAACTCCTGGCATGGGCCAATGGCTGTCTTCGTCGCTTTCATCACTTTGGGCGTGGTTTACGGGGTGTGGTTTGCCTATTCGGTTTTTCTAGTTGCTCTGGTCGATGATATGGGCTGGAGTCGCTCATTGACGGCAGGGGCGATCTCGGTGATGAGTGTCGTCCACGGTCTGGCCGGGCCGATGAATGGCCGTATGGTGGAAAAGATTGGCGCGCAACGAACGATAGCCCTCGGTGGGCTAATTTTTGCTATTGGCATGTTGCTCACCTCGCAGGTACAAACCTGGTGGCAGCTTTATCTTACCTTTGGTGTTATTTCTGCCATTGGTATTTCACAGGCGGGCTGGATACCGTTTATCGTCACGGTCGAACGCTGGTATCCGACAAAAATGGGTACGGCCCTTGGCTATGCCATGGCGGGCATTGGCCTGGGTATTTTAGTCGGTGTACCGGCAATTAATGCCTGGATAGAAGCGTATGGATGGCGCCACACCTTTATTATTTTGGCAACACTTGGCCCGTTGTGGGTAATCCCCGCCGCTCTTTTTCTGTTAAAAATGCCGAAAGAAAAGCCTGCAAAAACCAGTGAAGAGGAGCAGTCTGCTACAACAGGTAGCGAGACGAACACGGTGCCCGATAAGCCGCTTTATCACGACTGGGTACTTAAAACCGCTTTGCGTTCCCCGCGGTTTTGGCTGGCCGGTGCCTGCTTCTTAACGGGTGCCTGCGTCGCACAAATCCTGTTGATGCACCAGTTCGCCTTTATGGTTGATCAGGGCATCGCTAAAACCGAGAGTTCTTTTATTGCCGGGGTGATCGGTATTTCAAGTATTGCCGGACAGCTGATCTGGGGTAATTTGTCTGACCGCATTGGCCGTGAGCGAGCCTATACCTTGGCCGCCGTGTGTAATTTATTGGCGATTGCTGCTCTGGTGTATCTCAGCTCCATGTTGGCCCTGTGGGTGGCGGTGAGCTTCGCGATTTTTGTCGGTTTTGGTTACGGTGCAAATACCCCCATTTTCCCCTCCACATCACGGGATTTATTTACCAGCCCCTTCTTCCCATCCATCTTCGGTACCCTGGCGATTTCTGGTTCCCTGGGTGCAGCCATCGGTGCCTGGTTGGGCGGTTGGCTCTACGATGTGACGGGCGGTTATAGCGCAATGTTAGTGGTCAGCGCCGTGCTTGCGGTAGTATCTCCATTGTTATTATGGCTGGCCGCACCCCGCCTGCCGAATCCCGCTCCCCACGAATGATACCGAGCGAGAAGCCAGGGTTTAAGCAATCAATTTCTAGCAGTAAAAATCTAATCGTAAATCTAAAGAGGTAGAGCATGAACGTAGAAGGACAAGTCGCATTAATCACCGGTGGCGCATCGGGTCTGGGGGCGGGTGCCGCCAGAATTCTTAGTAAAGCGGGCGCCAAATGTGCATTACTCGATCGCAATTTAGCACTGGCCACCGAGCTGGCCGCAGAAGTGGGCGGCATGGCCGTCGAGTGCGATGTTAGCGACGGCCCGGCTGTGGAAGCCGCCATTGCTCAGGTGGTCGAAAAACTCGGCGCGCCGCGCATCGTACTCAATGCGGCGGGTATTGATATCGCCGTGCGTACCGCCAGCCCGAAAGGCCCCCACTCGCTGGATGAATTCGAGCGCGTCATTAAAGTGAACTTAACCGGCACCTTTAATGTTGCCCGCGTTGCCGCCTACGGCATGATCGGCCTCGACGCTTTAAATGACGACGGCGAGCGCGGCGTGGTGATCAATATCGCTTCCGTCGTTGCGCAAGATGGCCCCGTTGGCCAGGCGGCTTATGCCGCATCAAAAGCCGGTGTGCAGGGCATGACTTTGCCTATGGCCCGCGATCTCGCGCCCTACGGTATCCGTGTAATGACCATTGCCCCCGGCATGTTTGAAACTCCGCTGGCGGCAGGTATTCCCCAGGAATGGATCGACAGTATTATCCCCACCGTGCCCTTCCCCAAGCGCTGGGGAAACCCCCTGGAATTTGGTTCGCTGGTGCAGCAAATTTGCGAAAACACCATGCTCAATGGCGAAATGATCCGTATTGACGGTGCTATTCGGATGGGTACCTAAGATGAATGTAAACGATGTCAGCGTTGTTATTACCGGTGGCGCATCGGGCCTGGGTGCCGGTGCGGCAAAACTGTTTATTGAAAAAGGCGCGAAAGTAGCGATCTTTGATCGCAACCTCGAGCTGGCCAAAAGCACGGCGAGTGAGCTGGGCTGTGCTGCCGTACAGTGTGATGTGGCGGATGAAAATTCCGTTGTCGAAGCGCTGCAAAAGGCCGGTGAAATTAACGGCACCCCGCGTATTTTAATCAACTGTGCGGGTATTGATATTACCGGGCGCACCGCGACTCGTGGTGGCGGCCCCCAGCCACGCGATGCCCTGACCCAGCAAATTGCCGTCAACCTTACAGGCACGTTTAATGTTTGTCGCCTAGGTGCCGATGCCATTCGCCAGCTTGCCCCGCTTGAGGGTGAAGAGCAGGGCGTGATTGTTAATGTCGCCTCTATTGCCGGACTCGATGGCCCCTTTGGCCAAACGGCTTATGCCGCTACCAAAGCTGCAGTAATTGGCATGACGTTACCAATGGCGCGGGATTTATCGGCCTTTGGTATTCGCGTCGCGACGATCGCTCCGGGGGTATTTAACACGCCACTGGCCGCAAGCGTACTGCGTGGCGAGCCCGATGACTACGCCGGGTCTGTGCCCTTTCCCAAACGCGCCGGTCGCCCCGCAGAATTTGCCAGCATGGCCCTGGAAATATGTCAGAACGCCATGCTCAACGGCGAGGTGATTCGTCTTGATGGCGCATTACGTGGTTAATGAAACGTGTGGCTGATGAAATGCGTGCTTAATACAACATTATTATTTAATTAAGGAAGTTCCATGGATATCAAAGATCAAATTGCCATCGTTACCGGTGGTGCCTCCGGCCTCGGGGCCGACACCGTGCGTGCTCTCGCGGCTAAGGGCGCCAAAGTGGCGGTGCTCGACCTCAATCTCGAGCTCGCCAAAACCATTGCCGATGAAGTCGGTGGTTTGGCGGTTAAAGTTGATGTTGCCGATGGCGACAGTGTCGAAGCGGCGCTAGCGACAGTGAAGGCTGAGCTGGGCACGGCGCGTATCGTCATGAATGTAGCGGGCATCGGTATTGGTCGTAAAATCACCAATAAAAAAGGCCCCCATCCCCTCGATAGTTTTTTACGGGTGGTGAATGTGAATTTGACCGGCACCTTCGATGTGTGCCGTTTGGCCAGTACCGATATGATAGCCCTTGATACTCTCAATGAAGATGGCGAACGCGGTGTCTTCGTCAACGTGGCCTCCATTTTTGGTTACGACGGTCCGGTGGGTAATACTGCCTACGCGGCCTCCAAGGCCGGTGTTATCGGCATGACTCTACCCATGGCGCGGGATCTCGCGCCCTACGGCATTCGTGTGATGACGATTTGCCCCGGTGTTTTTGATACCCCATTGGCCAAAGCCGAGACGGGTGAAGAGGGCTTCAATCGTTTGATAGCCAACGTACCCTTTCCCAAGCGTGGCGGTAACCCAAAAGAGTTCGCGAAGCTGGCTTGTCACATTGTTGAAAATACTATGATGAATGGCGAGTGTATTCGTCTGGATGCGGGCATGCGCATGGGCTTAATGATTTAAGTGTTACAAACAGTAGCAGAGCTGAATTAAGATCATCAATAAAAAGGCCAGCACCCCGAGTGGTCTGGCCTTTTTATTGTCTGCTAGGGTTTTAATAATAAAATAATAAAAAAGGAATAATCATGAGCCAGACAAGATTAGGGATTGTCCTCTCCACGGCTACCGATGCACCGCCCCGCGAGTTAATGGATATTGGCAAGTTAGCGGAAGACCAGGGCTACGAAGCCGTGCTGGTGAATGAGGGCCGAGGCGATGCACTGGCCTGTGCCGAGGCTATCGCTTTGGCGACAGACACGATTAAAGTCGGCACCAATATCGCCAATATTTATTACCGTCACGCCTTCCTTACCGCGATGACGGCGCAAACCATTGCCGAACTGTCTGCCGGACGTTTAATTCTCGGCCTGGGAATGAGCCACCGCCCGCTGCTCGAAGCGATGGGCATAGAAATGACCAACCCACGGCAATACCTCGGTGAATATGCGCAAACCATCAAAGGCATACTGTGTGGCGAGGCGGGCAGTGGCTTTTTTGAAGCCAAGGCCTGTCCGTATTCGGTGCCCATATTACTGGCGGCTTTGACCACGGCCAGTGCCGAGGTGGCGGGTCGCGAGGCCGATGGCATTATGCCTTTTCTGGCCGGGCGCGATTATCTCGGGCAATTAATAACAGCCACACAAGATGCGGCGAAAAGTGTCGGTAAAGATCCACAGGCGATGGATTGTATGATGAGTATTCCGACATTTGTCTCAGACGATAACGACGCAGCGATGTCGGCGGCACGGCATAACCTCGCCTTTTTTGCCGGCCTGCCCAACTATCGCTTACAGTGGAAACGCTGTGGTTTTGAGGATGAAATGGCAGGGGCTGAAGAGGCCTGGAAAAATAGTGATCGGCGGGCTGCGGCGAATGCTATTAGTGACAAGATGGTCGAACAGGTGTGTATTTACGGTTCACCGGGGCAGTGCCGCGATCAGATAGATGCCTTTCGACAAGCGGGTGCGGCCATGCCTGTGCTGGCGGTTAGCCCGGTGAATGAGCAGCGC
>MAAC01018672.1_pt1 | contig 24119 bp, 18 predicted proteins | sample 1115981 | NCBI WGS metagenome assembly MAAC01 (sample SAMN04961126, study PRJNA320927) | seawater metagenome | isolation source: sample BD02T64 sea water enriched with oil for 64 days | place: USA:Gulf of Mexico | collected 2013-07-27
TTGACGCCTTCGATCCCGGTAATTTTTTCGCCCTATTCCAAATTTTCACCTATGTCGTTTGGATTATTTCTTTCACCATAATACTAGAAACTATTGGGGTCAAGATGAATGTATTACTGGCAGGATCAGCAGCCTTATTGGTCGGAGTTGGACTGGGTTTACAACAAACCTTCAATGACATTATTTCTGGTATTATTTTGTTATTTGAAGGAACCACCAAAGTTGGGGATATTTTAGAAATTGATGGAGATATCATTCAGATACAAAGCATTGGTTTACGCACATCAAAAGGAATAAATAGAGATGAAATAATTGCAATTATTCCGAACTCCCAAATTACCACGAGTAAGGTAATCAATTGGAGTCATCAATCTAAAAAAACACGTTTTCGAATAAAAATAGGCGTGGCGTATGGTACCGATTTAGATTTGACCATGCGTCTTCTGGAGGAAAGTGTAGTCGCCCACCCAAAACTAGTAGAAAAAGACTTTATTGAAGCCCGTTTTATTGAGTTTGGAGCCTCCTCACTTGATCTGGAAGTATTGTTTCTAAGCGAATATTCTTTTAGGATTGAGAAAATCAAAAGTGACATCCGAAAAACCATTAATCAGAAATTTAATGAGAATAATATTACAATTCCGTTTCAACAGGTTGATTTACATATTAAATCGAATAAATTTGAAGTCGGGAAAACAAATTAATACTTCTTCAATTATGAAACCATCATTATCGCACCTCATTTTTCTAGGATTTGTCTGGATCTCCTTTTCTGGAAAATCGCAGTTCTCCGCTACCAAAAAAACGGTAGTAATTGAGGGAGTGAGTGTAATTGATCCCCGTGCAAAACCCACCACTTTTGCTCCATTATTAAAAAACCTAGAAGCGCCAACACCCGGGGGAAATTCATTAAAAAGTCATATTACATCTCAAAAAATTGCTTCAGCTAAACAATTCCCCGCAAAAAATTCCAGATCCTCTCCCATTGAATTCGGTTCTGCTCCCGATCCAGTAATAGTTAGTGAAATGAGTATGCGTAAATATATTGGTCCCATAGATAGAGAAGGAATATATAATGGAGGAACACCACTAGACAATACCATGGCCATGAGCCATGATTACCTTTTAGCTAGTGTCAACAGCTTTTTATGGGCGTATGATGTCACCGGAGATTCCAATCTTTTTGTGGATGACCGAGGGTCTACTTTCAACATAAGTTTTACCCAGTTCGGTAAAGATTATATTGTAGATGCATCTGTAGAATCTCCATTTGACCCAAAACTTTTGTACATCCCTCTACACGACAAATTTATTTTCCTATTTCTATCTGGAAGAAAACCATCTGATTCCAAAATCATTATTGGCTTTAGCTCCACCAATGATCCTCGGGATCCTTGGAATGTTTATATGCTTCCTGGGAACCCTAGAGGAGTTGACCAATGGACCGATTTCCCGATGGTTGGATACGACAAAGACAATATGTATTTGTCCATTAACCTATTAAAAGCCAACACATCTTGGCAATTAGGCTTCAAAGGAAGTATTGTTTGGCAAGTACCCTTGGATGAAGGGTTTTCTGGAGATACCAGTTTAACGACTACTATGTATGATGATATTTTGTACAATGGAACTAAAATCAGAAACTTAACGCCCGTTCAACCCGGAGATTTAGAAAGTCAAAATGCCTCAGGAATGACTTTCCTATCCAATCGAAATTTTGATATACAAAACGACTCCCTCTTCTTGGTTCACATTGATAAAGAAGAAAATCTAACGGTGAGTACTAAAACTTTACCCAAACCTTATGGTGTTCCTCCTAATGGAATTCAAGCGGATGATGATCCGAATGATTTAACGGATGGGTTACAAACCAATGATGCCCGTTTTTTAGGGGCAACTCAATACCACAATTCAGAAGGCGCTAAATACATAGAGTTTGTAGGGAACACAAAAGATTTCACTACGGGAAGAGCCGCCATTTATCATGGAATAATTCATTCTATGGGAGACCATTCTCATATGGAATCAAATATTATTGGCGTAGATAGCTTAGACTTTGGTTATCCAAATATCGAATACGTCAACAACGGTCAAGGCTGTTATGAGGGTACTTTAATCGCATTTAACCACACCAGTTTCACTACAAACGCTGGTATTTCGGCTATTCGTCATTCTAATATAACGGGTGAATCCGGGTATTCAAACATTATTCGATTAAAAGAAGGAGATGGACCTGTTCTTCGAATTAATGGTAGTTACGAACGTTGGGGAGATTATTTCGGTATCCAATCCGTTCCAGGACAACCCAATCAAGTGTATACCTCCGGATTTTATGGTACGGATCAAAAATCTGCCTCAACATGGTTTAATAAAATTTCGGTAACAGATGAACTCCAGTTTACTGCCACCACTAGTTCTGAGACGATTCCATATTTAATAACTACCACCAAAGCGACCGTAGAACCCTATTTAGGATTTGAACCGTACTCCATACTTTGGAATAATGGAGACACGGAATTAACTACCACTATCAATGCGATAAATAGTCCTCATAATTCGGTTCAAGTAACCGATGCAAAGGGATGTGTTATCACCGAAGAATTATCTCTATCATCAAGCGAGTTTATTGATGCTTCCAAACTATACCCTAATCCTGTGACCGATGAAGTGAATGTAACTTTCGAGGTTAACTCCAATACATTAGGCAGTTTTGGAATATATGATATGACCGGGAAACTTGTAGTAAACCTAGGAGATTTAGAAATTCTAAAAGGAACAAATGCCTTTTCATTTTCAACACGCCCTTTATTAAAGGGAGCCTATGTCCTACTAATAAAAGACGGTTCAGATACCAAAATCACCCAACAATCGTTTATTAAGTTATAAAACCACCATTCATTGAAAAACATATTTGTTCTTATTCTCTTCGGCTATACCCTAGGATTTTCAGCTATAGCCCAGTTGAAAGTAGATATATACCCAACCGAAGAATTCATGATTACTCAAATGTTAATGGGGGATTCATCTATTCACATTTGGAATGTAAAATTTTCAGGAACCCATTCGGCCAGAGGGGTTTTCCATGCAAGCAACACCGTTATGCCCATTTCAGAAGGACTCCTTATTTCATCAGGATCGGCCAAAAACGCCATAGGCCCAAGTAAAGGACCGGGATACTCCACTTCCAACCGATCCCAGGGCGATTTACAACTAGAAAAATTAGCTGGAATAAAGACCTATGATGCAACGAGTATTTCGTTTGAGTTTGAAGCAAAACACAACTTGATCAGATTCAACTATGTATTCGCCTCCGAGGAATACCCAGAGTATGTAGGATCGACTTTTAATGATGTATTTGCCTTCTTCTTAACAGATCTTGAATCAGGAGAAAGCAAAAACTTAGCGGTCATACCCAATACAGATCTTCCAATAACGGTAAACAACATCAACCATAAAAAACACCAAAATTTCTATCTTCCAAATCCAAAGGACCCAAAACAACAAATAGAATTTGATGGAATGACAAAACCGCTCATTGCTTATTGCGAAGTAGTTCCAGGCAAAAAGTATCAAATCCGGATTGTAGTGGCTGACGCGGGTGATGATGCCTTTGACTCTGGGGTGTTCTTAGAAGGGAAATCATTTATTAGCGAAGATAAAGCCACCTTTTTTAAAGAAAACACCGCGTATTTTGAAGCCTTCAACGATGCATCAAAAGACCTTTCGGCCCTAAACCCTTCACGGGTTTCTGAAGAGGTTAAAAGCAATTTGGCCACCCCTATTTCCAAGGTTATGGAAACAGAAAGCAAACCAACAACTGTTAAGACTCTAAAACACCACCACGATTCCATTATCCTTTATTTCGATTTTGACAAAACAGATCCTATAGCCGGTGAGTTTGGGAGGGCTAAACAAAAACTAGAATTGTTAAACCTAGATAATTCTCACATACAGATAGTTGGGCACACCGATGAAATAGGAAGCGATACTTACAACCTTACCCTTTCTTTAAATAGAGCGTTACTCGTTCAAAAGTGGTTTATTCGTAGTTTTAAAAATAACATACCCCATGTTTCTGGCGTTTCATTTCACCAACTTGCTCAAAACCAAAACAATCAAAAATCCAGAGCTCAAAATAGACGTGTAGTTATTGTTGTGTCTCAATAAATAAGACTATTAGAGTCCCTATATACCTTGCTTTATTACCAACAATTCTCTATTTTCGGAAAGTACTTAAAACAACCAATAGCCATGAATACAAAACATAAACTAGCTGTAAGCGTAGATTTCAAGGAAACTTCACGCCACTCATTCTCAGAATCACTATATTTAGCTAAAAGGGCCAATTTGGAAGTGGTAATTATTCATATCAATATTGATCCAACCAAAACGGAAGCCGATTTTGATAAAATCATTCAAGAAATGATTGATCATCAAGGGGAAGCAGCCGTTGGTGTGGATATTAGCTATAGAATCATTCCTGGTGAAAAGGGAGAAGTAGTGGAAAGATTGGCCAGAACAATTGATCAAATCGACCCCTTATATGTGGTGGTAGGCTATGAAATTAAACATGGTATGGAACGATTTATCGGACCAAGTATTCGAAAAATAATCTACGAAACAAAATACCCAGTTATAGCATTGAAGAATATGGAAACCTTAAAGGAGTTAACTACTTTATTCTTCCCATTAACATTGGATCAGTTTTCTAGACAAAAAACAAATATTTCCATAAAGTTTTGTTCCGATATGGGACTGAAATTTCAGTTAATCCCACTTCGTATTAACAATACCAAAAAGGACAACATTCACCAAGAAATAATCACCAACAATCTAGTCAAAAAACTGCAAGAGAAACAAGCAAAATATGAAGTTGAATGGGAAGAAGGAACAGATGAAGTAGCCGTTTTATTGGGTAAAACTAATGAAGACAACACAGGTATTGTATCCGTTGTATTTGAAAGCTCCCCAGATTTTTTAGATAATTTCAGAACGACTCGGGAGGAGCGATTACTTCAAAATACAGAAGACCCCTTGCTGATTGTTAAATCACATCACAGTCCATTTATGTACTAAAATAGTATCTCATTAATTTTATGGTATTTTTTTTTCGTATCACTTCTTAATAGGTATTTTCGCACCTGTAAAATTTAATAATTATGGACGTTTGTAAACGAATTGTTGTACCCGTTAGCTTTAATAAAGCTTCCGTTCACGCTATTGGTGAAGCACTGATTTTAGCGAATAAAAATGGTGCTGAAGTCGTTTTTATTCATATAAATACGGATGACACTAAAACAGAGAGACATTTTGACGAATCTTTTAGAGAAATCCTTATTGGGTACGGGAAAATTGCACATAACATTGACATCAGTTGGAGAATTATTCCTGGAAAAAAAGGAAGTATTGTATCTCAAATTGCCAAAACTGTGGATCAATTAGAGCCTCTGTTTTTAGTGGTTGGTTACGATGTGAAAACAAAATTTGCATTAGGTCCAAACATTAAAGACATTGTTTACAAAACCAATTATCCGGTAATTGCCTTAAAAAGTGGCGAAATTGTTAGAGATATTACCACTATTTTATTCCCGCTTACCTTGGAAGCAAATTCAAGACAGAAAACCAATATTTCTATCAAGCTAGCCAAAGATCTCGGTTTAAAAATTGTTCTTTTTCCCATGCGTTTGGATAATACCACCAGAGACGATAAAGAGGAACACATTATTGTGAACCAATTGACCCATAAGTTCAAAGAACATAAAGTGGAACACAGTGTAGAATGGGCGGATGGTAAAGATGCAATTGATTTGATTCTAGACCGTACCAATTACAATAAAACAGAAATGATTGGGGTGGTATTTGAAAGCTCGCCAGACTTCTTGGATAACTTTAGAACCACCAGAGAGGAAAAGGTTTTGCAACTAAACACGAATCCCTTACTTATTGTAAAGTCACATCATAGTCCATACATGTACTAAAAAATTTATGACATTCTAAAAGACCGAATTGAGAATCTCAATTCGGTCTTTTTTTATTAAAAACAATCCCTACCGCTAATCATAAAACCTGTTTTTCTTTACTACCGATAATGTATATTGCGCACCAATAAATTTGTATTAGAAAATGAAACGATCAAGCGCAATCCAAACCACTTTAATCCTCTTTTTTATAGGTACCTTCATGGGTACAATTAACGCCCAAAACGGAGAGATTTCGATGTCCGATTTATATGGCAAGAGAACCTTCTCGGCCGAACGTGTATGGGGTTTAAGATCCATGGGGAATGGTCAATTTTACACCACTATTAAACGGACCAAAAACGGACAACAAATTATTAAGTATAGCTATGCGAGTGGTGATTCTGTTGGATTGTTCTTTAAAACATCTGAGGTAGAAGAAATTAAACAATTTACGGAATACCAATTTTCGGCCGATGAATCAAAAATTTTATTAACGACTGATGTAGAAGCCATTTACCGTCATTCCACCCGCGAAAATGTTTGGATTTATGATATTCCTACAAAAAGTGTAAAGAACATATCTGAAAATGGAAAGCAACGATACACCACTTTTTCTCCGGATGGAAAAAAAGTAGCCTTTGTTCGAAACAATAACCTGTACATGTATGATTTGGAATCCGGAAAGGAAACTGAAATAACTTCAGATGGTGCATTTAATAAAATTATTAATGGAGCTACAGATTGGGTCTATGAAGAGGAATTTGCATTTGATAAAGCTTTTCAATGGTCTCCTGACAACAAGAAAATTGCCTATTACAAATTTGATGAATCGGCTGTAAAGGAGTTTAACTTAATTATGTACCAAAACGACCTATACCCAACAGATTATCGTTTTAAGTACCCGAAAGCTGGAGAGGACAATTCAAAGGTTGAAATTTACATGTATAACTTGGAACAAAACACCCGTGTTAAAGCCAATTTTCCGGAAACAGAATATGTACCTCGAATAAAATGGGTCAATGCTAACTCACTTGCGATTCAAACCTTAAACCGTTTACAAAACGATCTACAAATTCATTTTGTGAATGCATCTGCAAACACTTCCAAAATGGTTTACCAGGAAAAATCCAAAACTTATGTGGAAGTGGTAGATAGCTGGGTTTTCATGAACCGTACGAAAACAATGATCATTACAAGTGAAAAAGACGGCTATAATCATTTATATAGCATTCCTTATTCTGGAGAAGCACCCAAACAACTAACTTCTGGAAGTTGGGATATTACCGAATTTTACGGAGTAACTACAAGTGGGAAATCGCTTTTCTTTCAATCGGCAGAGGTATCCCCTACCCAACGTCATATTTACCAATTAAATATGAAATCACTTAAAGCGGCAAAATTGAGTACCAATAAAGGATGGAATAATGCAGCATTCGCTTCGGGAATGAACTATTATATCAATACCCATTCAGATGCAAATTCCCCTTATTACATTTCAATCCATAAAAATTCCGGTAATGAATTAAAAATGTTGGTGGACAATTCAAAATTGAAATCAACCTTAAAGGATTTTGCTATTTCTGATAAAAAATTTATTGAGATTCCTACATCACACGGTCAAAACTTAAATGGTTGGATGATCACCCCAAAAGATTTTGATAAATCAAAAAAGTACCCGGTGTTAATTACTATTTATGGTGGTCCCGGTTCCCAAACGGTAAAGGATGCGTGGGATGGAAATATGATGTGGCATCATCTGTTGGCCCAAAAGGGGTATATCGTTATGTCGGTTGATAATAGAGGTACTGGAGCTAGAGGTGCTGAATTTAAAAAATGTACGTATGAGCAATTAGGGAAATTAGAGGTAGAAGATTACATAGAAACCGCCAAACACCTAAGTGAGATGCCATTTGTGGATGGTGGTAGAATTGGCATTTGGGGATGGAGTTATGGAGGTTATATGTCTACTCTAGCCATTTCTAAAGGAGCCCAATATTTCAAAGCAGCCATCGCTGTAGCTCCCGTTACAACATGGAGATACTACGATAATATTTATACCGAACGATATATGGGCAAACCCCAAGACAATGCAGAAGGGTATGATAATAATTCTCCCATTAATTTTGTAGAAAAAATTACGGGCAATTACTTACTCGTTCATGGTACGGCTGATGACAATGTTCACTTTCAAAATACAGCTGAGTTGGTTAGCGCTTTAGTCAAAGCAGATATCCAATATGACTTTTACCTGTATACCGATAAAAACCATGGTATTTATGGTGGAAATACCCGTAAACACCTTTTTACTAAATTCACAAATTTTTTACTCGAAAAACTATAATCATCTTCTGCTCAATAAGTGGACAGAATTGATATATTTGGAAATCTTAATTTAAAATAGAATAAAAAATGGCAGATTTGGAAAACAACGATGAACTTCCTGTAGAACACCCAAGGACCAAACACCCAAAAGGTTTGTATACCCTCTTCGCTACAGAAATGTGGGAAAGATTTAGCTACTACGGTATGCGGGCTTTATTAACACTTTACCTAACAGCAGAGTTAGTAAATGGTGGTTTTGGATTATCCAGATCTGAATCTTTAGAACTTTATGCCATCTTTACCGGATTGGTGTATTTAACTCCAATTCTTGGAGGTTGGGTAGCCGATAATTTATTTGGTCAACGAAAAACCATTTATATCGGGGGTATTGTAATGGCCATTGGTCAATTGTTACTTGCCGCAAGTGCATTCTTAGTGAATGACTTGGATCCAGTAACTCGTAATTTCTTATTCAACTTTGGATTAGGGGTGTTAATTATCGGTAATGGATTCTTTAAACCGAACATCTCTACTATTGTAGGAGATTTTTACGATGATAACGATCCGATGAAAGATGCCGCATTTAACATCTTTTACTTAGGGATTAATCTAGGAGCAATTCTTGGAACTTTCGTTGCCGGAGGTTTAGGTGAAAGCGTAGGCTGGGGATATGGGTTCTTAGCTGCGGGTATTGGTATGATCATCAGTGTTATTTGGTTAAACTACCAGGAAGAAACCTTGTTAAACAATGGACTTCCACCCAAGTCGGATAAGACAAAAACTCGTATTGAATCCAAAGATTGGAGAGATATATTCATAACCTCTGCAGGCTTAATTGTAGGTACGCTAGCGGTTATCGCTATCTGGAGAGAGTTACCGGATTTGGCAACAACCATTATTACGTATATAATTTTCGCTACTATCATCCTAGGTCTATCTTATGTTATCTATAAAGGTACCGAAGGACCTAGCCAATGGAGTAGAATGGGGGTAATTGTAGTACTCGCTATTTTCAACATTGTTTTCTGGGCCGGCTTTGAACAAGCAGGTGGTACATTCAACTTATTCGCCAAGGAAAACACGAACAGAATGATTGGTGATTGGGAAATGCCCGCTACTTGGTTCCAAAATGTAAATTCTTTGGTCATCCTTATTGGTGCTCCTCTATTCTCCATCATGTGGTTGAAATTAGACAAAATGAAATTCAACCCAAGAACCCCATTAAAATTTGCGATTGGTCTTTTCTTTGGTGCAGCTGCATTTTGGGTGATGTCTCAAGCAAAAGGGATTGCCGATACAGGGGTGTTAGTTTCCCCAATGTGGTTAGTAGTCGTTTATACCTTATTAACTTTAGGAGAGTTAATGTTGTCTCCAATTGGACTGTCAATGATTACAAAATTGGCTCCCACCAAATTAGTTTCCGTAGTGATGGGATTATGGATGGCCAGTTTTGCTGCAGGTAACTATGTGGCAGGAATGCTTGAAAGTGTTTTAGAAAAATATGATTTTGAATTGTACCCATTCATAACTGCATTAATGTTAGGTTCAGGTATTCTTCTATTACTAATATCACCACTATTAAACAAAGCAATGAAAGGAATTCATTAAATTCCTTCCTAATATACTGTTAAACAAAAAAGACGAAGCCCTTTAGCTTCGTCTTTTTTAATTTATAAACATTAAATTTGATTTAAATTTTTCAAAATGAAACTACTCAAACAACTTACAGTAATAGCCATGCTAACTTTTACAAGTACCATAGCATTTGCACAACCCATGAAAACCGGTATTGCAACCCCATATTCGGCATCCATTCCGGGTTGGTTAACAAGTATTGAAGAAGCCAATGCCCTTTCGGCAAAAACGGGTCGTCCTATAATGGCAAATTTCACAGGAAGTGACTGGTGTGGTTGGTGCAAAAGACTAAGAAGAGAAGTTTTTGATACTCCAGAGTTTCAAAAATGGGCGGCTGAAAATGTAGTGCTCTTAGAATTGGATTACCCACGCTCCTTTCAGTTACCGGATAATATTCGGGAACAAAACCAACAATTACAACAAGTTTTTAGTGTTCGAGGCTATCCTACCATTTGGTTTTTTACAGTATCAAATAATGACCAAGGTCAAGCTAGTATTAACCCTTTGGGGAAAACAGGATATGTAGCCGGAGGTCCAACTGCCTTTATCAATGTCGCTAAGCAACATATGACCGCTAAAGATTAAATATGCGTCTCGGATTTCTATTTTTAATATTCATCAGTCTATGCCTATCCGTTAGCTCCTTAGCTCAGGACAAAATTCATTGGATTACGATGAATCAACTGGAGGTAGCCATGGCTAAAGAGCCTAAAAAGGTATTAATTGATGTATATACTAATTGGTGTGGCCCATGTAAAATGATGATGAGTCAAACATTTTCCAATTCTGAAATCATTACGTATGTCAATGATAATTTTTATGCCGTTAAGTTCAATGCCGAAGGGAATGAAGCATTTACCTTTTTAGGCGTTAATTACGTGAACAAATCTTTCAATCCTGCAAATGCCAATAGACGAAATGGCACCCACGATTTCACCCAGGCTATTGCTCCAGTGAATGGCCGAATTGCCTATCCGACCCTTGTTTATTTGGATGAAAATTCACAAATTATTTCGCCTGTACAAGGCTTCTGGAAAAGCCGAGAGTACCTTCCATTAATTCATTTTATTGGAGAGGAGGTCTACAAGTCCTCTAGCAGCTTTGATAGCTACAAATCAAATTATTACAAATAGAAAAAGGAGGCCTTTGGCCTCCTTTTTCGTCATTAAATATCTTTTTCTATTGGTACACTTCCTCCAACTTTATTTCAAAAATCAAAACGGAATGGGCAGGAATTGAACCTGTAGCTTGATTTCCATAGCCTAAATGGGATGGAATCAATAAAATACCTTCCCCACCTTCTTTAAAAAATGGAACCCCCTCTTGCCATCCACTTATGACACTAGATAGATTTAGTCGAATTCCAGCCGTTGATTCATCAAAAACGGAACCATCGGATAAATAACCTTTGTATTTAATTTTCACATCTGAATATTGACCTGGTCTTTTACCTGTACCCAGTTTTTCGATCACATAATACAACCCACTGGAAGTAGAATCTGCATCTAAACTATTTGCCGTAATGTAATCTTGAATAATCTTTTTATCTACAGCTATATAATCAATAGGCTCCTCTTCTTTTTTACAGGACCCTAAAAAAATAAGTCCCAAAATAAATACACAGAATATAGATGTTAATGTTTTCATACTGAATTTAATTGAATGCACGAAAATACTTAATTATACGAAAGGACTCAAAAAAAAGAAGGATGGTAAGCGGTGAAAACAGGTAAAAAAAAAGAGAAACCGGAGTTTCTCTTTTTTTGTAGCGAGAGGCAGAATTGAACTGCCGACCTCAGGGTTATGAATCCTGCGCTCTAACCGTCTGAGCTACCTCGCCATTTTCGGCTGCAAATATATTATAATAATCTGAATAAAAACCAACCTTTTTTAAATTATTTTTCAAACCAAATGAACCCAATGTTTTACCTTTGAAACTCATGAAAAACATCCTCAATTCTCACCGAATTTATTTTGGTATTTATGCCATTTTCTTCATTTTAGCATCCATTATTTTGCTTCTTAGTGATAAACAAAGCATCCACCTTTTCTTTAATGGGTATACGACCCCTTTACTCAATGGGTTCTATTACTATATGACTCATGTAGGGGATGGTTTAACGCTTTTAGCGGTTGGACTCCTCCTTTTATGTATAAGCTATCGTTGGACTTTGCAAATCGCATTATCTGGAATTTTGTCGGGTTTAATTGCGCAACTATTAAAAAAAGTTGTTTTTGGTCCAACTCCTCGGCCCTCGGCCTACTTTGAAAAGTTAGGTATCCAATTAACCTACATAGAGGGAGTGGAACTGCATGCGGCCTATAGTTTTCCATCTGGACATACCACGGCTGTTTTTGCATTGATGACTTCCTTAATGTTAATGTTTAATAAAAAAAAGATGGAGTTGCCTTTATTTATTTTAGCTCTCTTAACCGGTTTTTCACGTATTTATCTTTCTCAACACTTTCTAGCAGACGTTCTAGCGGGGTCATTTATTGGAGTATCTGTATCTGTTTTAGTTTATTACGGATTAAACCATGGCTCTATAGCTAAACACCCCAAATTAGACCAATCGTTGATTACTTTACTGAAAAAGTAAATATTCCTACTTTTCATTTATTGTACATTTACTATATTGTGCAACACTAACAAAGACTAAACGATTTCAAAAATAATGGCGTCAAAAGAAAAATTTACGAGAGAGTACTATATGCGATCATCACCGAATGTTCTGTTTAACTACATCAGTGCACCAAGTGCCTTGGCTGAATGGTTTGCGGAAAACGTGGTAAACAAGAACGATTACTATACTTTTACCTGGGAAGGAGCTGATGAAGTGGCCAAATTAGTTTCAAAAAAGAAGGCTGAATCTATCCGATTTCAATGGCTTGCAGATGAAGGAACGGATTACTACTGGGAAATGTCCATTAAAATTGACTCACTAACAAAAGATGTTGCTTTAATGGTTACCGATTTTTCTGAAGCTGATGAAACCGATGAATCTATTCAATTATGGGACAGCCAAATTGAAGATTTAAAACACGTCATTGGTTCGTAAGTAAATACTTATAACAATTTTTAAAGATATCTCATCTGTTCTCTTGGAATGATGGGATATCTTTGTTTTCACTAATATCGTTTCCGTTGAAAAAACTCGACATCTTTGTAATCAAAACGTATCTAGGTCCATTTATCATGACCTTTTTTATTACGTTATTCATATTTGAAATGCAATTCCTTTGGAATTACCTAGAAGATATGGTAGGCAAGGGAATTGAAGGAATAGTTCTGGTAGAACTATTCTCATTTGCATCCGCCAACTTGGTCACTATGGCTTTGCCTTTAGCTATTCTTCTGAGTTCTATCATGACTTTTGGGAACCTAGGTGAAAACTATGAATTGGTGGCTATGAAATCCTCTGGAATCTCTTTAGGGAGAATTATGATGCCTCTCATTGTTTTTAATCTGCTTATTAGTGGACTCGCATTTTATCATTCCAATTGGGTGATGCCCGTTGCCAATTTAAAGTTCAAAACCTTGTTGTACGATGTGATGCATCAACGTCCAGCATTAGAGTTTAAACCTGGAGTATTTTATACGGGTATTGATGGGTTTGTTATCCGTATCAAAGAAAAAGATGGGGATGGCCAAAACATGAAAAACATCCAAATTTACGATCATACCATGCACAATGGGAATCGTGAAATTACGTTGGCCAAAAGTGGTAAAATGGCGATGGCAGCAGACGGTAGATTTCTTGTTTTCGACTTATTTAACGTCAAACGATATAAAGAAAATGTCGGTAAAAACCATCCATTTGATTATTCCGAAATGGATCAACATACGGTACGTTTTGATTTATCCTCCTTTCAATTTAATCGAACCGATGATGACCTTTTTAAAGATCATTACGAGATGTTGAATTTAGATCAACTCCAAGCATCTATGGATACCCTTACGGGGAAACTAGAAGGGAGATTAGTGGATTACCGAAAAGCTATGAATAACCGTCTACAAATTTATGCGGACACCAATTTCACAAAAACGAATCTATTACCTGACTCTATCATTTCGAAAGGAATATTTGATGACTTAAACCCAAAGGAACAATTAGGACTATACTCTACTGCAATCAACATTGCTCGTTCATCAAAAACCTATTCCCAAAGCATTAAGGATGAAAAAGAAATGCGCCAAAAACGGATTTATTTACATGAAATTGAATGGCACAAAAAATTTACTTTGTCCTTTGCATGTATTGTCCTTTTCTTTATTGGAGCTCCCTTAGGGGCAATTATCAGAAAAGGCGGATTAGGAATGCCGGTGGTATTCTCCATTTTAATATTCATCATTTATCATATTATTTCCATTACCGGCTTAAAACTAGTGAAACAAGGAGAAATGACTGCAGTTTACGGGATGTGGATGGCCACAGCTACCCTACTTCCATTGGGTGCGTTTCTAACCTATAAAGCGACTACGGACTCTGTTTTACTAGATTCTGCTTTTTATAATTACTTAACCAAGAAAATAGGTGCTCCCTTCATATTTATATACAAAAAAATCAAGAAAAAGAAAGGGTAATGAACGTTTTACAAATCTGTCATAAGTTTCCTTTTCCTCCTAACGATGGGGGAACTTTAGCTACCTATCAATTGTCAAAAGCAATGATAGAAATGGGATGGAAGGTCAAAATTCTTAGTTTGGCCACCCGAAAACATCCGCATTCGGAAATGCCGTTGGATCCCATTTTTAATACCACCGAACCGGAAAGTGTCACCATAGATACTAATCCTCAATTAAGTGGATTAATAAAAAACTTTTGGTCAAATACCAACTACATTGTAAGTCGATTTGATTCGAAGGAATTTTCCGACTTAATCGTAACTACGCTGTCCAATAACAAGTACGACCTGGTAGTATTTGAAGGAACATTTACAGCCTCGTACATAGATTTAGTTAGAAAAAAATGCGCTGGGGTTTTACTTATGCGAACTCATAATGTTGAGTTTCAATTATGGGAAGAACGTCTATATTCTGAAGATAATTTCTTCAAAAGAAACTTATTAAAAGCTCCCGTAAAACAGTTACGAGAATTTGAATTAACCGAACTCAAGAAATTTGATGTTGTTGCTGCCATTAGCATGACGGATAAAGCCTTTTTTAATTCCTATATCGGACTTCATAAAACCATATATATTCCGTTTGGTATTTCTTTACCCGATGAAACGGTAGTGGATGACGATGCTGAAAATAAAATTATTTTTCTTGGAGCTTTGGATTGGGAGCCAAATATCCATGGGTTAAAATGGTTCTTAGAAGAAGTATGGCCTTTGATTCGGGAACGAAACAATCGATTAGAATTCCATATTGGGGGAAGAAATGCTTCGCCTGACTTTGCGGACCATTTACCCGAAGGCGTTATTTTCAAGGGAGAAATAGAAGATGCCCACAGCTTTATTTTATCGGGAAAATTGATGGCTGTTCCGTTGTTTGAAGCCAGTGGTATTCGAATCAAAATCATTGAAGGTTTAGCGTTAGGTCAAGTCGTATGTACAACCACTAAAGGTGCACAAGGAATTCCTGCCCAAACCGGAAAGGATATTATTATTGCCGATACACCCAAACAAATGGCTCGGGTAATTGTAGAAACCATGCGTTCAAAAGATCAGTCAGAATCCATAGCCAAACATGCCCGAATTCTTGCGGAAAGTGAATTTGACATCTCCAATACACAAAAAGCACTATTGCAGATGATAAATACTTTTCAAAAATGAAAGTATTCGTCCTCTTATCACGAATTCCTTGGCCGCTTGAAAAAGGGGATAAACTAAGGGCGTATCATCATTTAAAAGTAATTTCGACACAACATGAGGTGGTCTTAGTCTGTTTAACGGATTCAGAAGTCCATCCAAAAGCAGTAGAGAACCTATCTCCTTTTTGTATTGAGATTCATTTCATTAAACTTAGCAAAATAGGAATCCTATGGAATTTAGCCACTTCAATTTTCAACGATAAACCTTTCCAAGTCAATTATTTTTACCAAAAATCTGCACAAAAGAAAGTAAACCAACTTATTGATAAACATATGCCTCGTCATTTGTTTATACAGTTAATAAGAACCGCTGAGTATGTGAAAAAGTATCATATCCTAACTTCTACCTTTGATTATATGGATGCATTTTCTATGGGAGCCCAAAGACGGATTGAAAAAGCCATTCCAGGAGTGAAGACGCTACTCATAATGGAGGCTAATCGTTTAAAGAAATACGAAAATTATGTATTCAACCACTTTACAAATAAAACCATCATTTCTAAAAACGACCGAGACTTAATTAAACATCCAGATCATAATGAAATTCAAATTTTACCAAATGGGGTAGATTTTGAAACTTTCATATCGAATCCCGATACGGTGAAAAAGTATGAATTAGCCTTTACAGGGAATATGAGCTATCCTCCAAATGTGAAAGCTGCCCATTATTTAGCGAGGGAGGTAATGCCTCTATTAATCCAGAAAAATCCGAATATTAAACTAGTCATCGCAGGTGCAGATCCACATACATCAATAAAAAGATTAGCCTCCAAAAACATTGAGGTAACGGGATGGTTAGACCAAATTACAGATGCCTATAATGAATCCAAAATTTTTATTGCCCCCATGGAAATTGGTACGGGAATGCAAAACAAGATACTGGAAGCCATGGCCATGCAAATTCCATGCATTACTACAAAATTAGCGGGTGATGCTATTGGTGGGATACATAATGAAAATATATTAATTGCAAATTCACCCGAGGAATTTGCCCAATACACGATGGAACTACTTGCTTCGAAGAGCAATTATTCTCGTTTAAGCCAAAACGCCTATTCGTGGGTAAATACCCATTACAATTGGAATACAAATGGGCTTCCTTTACTGGAACTTATTTCTTCTTAAAATCCGTTGAATAAAAAAACATTCAAATTTGACAACCCCGAGCTACTTTTCTACGTCTATAAGAAAAAGTACGAGAAGATTTCTTTTAGTTTTATTCCTTGCTCAGAAAAACTGGAGATTTTCTCGTTTCTTTTTTCCTTAAAATACCGAAAATTGGTATTCCTCATTTCTCTTTAACGGCACTTCTTCATTCAGCATTTCTGCCACCATACCCCTTAAAAACGCTTCATATTCTACTAACTCCTCTTTACCTAATAGGGCTTGTTTATTCACTTTCGCTTCCAAAAGGTTTAACTGGGTATCTCTAAGCGTATAAATTCCTGAAATCACTTGTTTAGCTCCTAATTGTTGCTGAACTAACCAAGCATACATCATTAACTGTACAAACTTTGGCTTGTATTTTTCAGGTGTTAAATCCTCCCAGTTGGTTATGGATAGATCGGATGACTTAACTGCTCCCGACTTATAATCAATGACATAATAGGTCCCTGATCGTTGCTCTACTCTATCTGCCTTTCCTCCAAATTTTATAGAAAGATCCCCAATTTTCAATTCCCCCTTTAAATTAAGTTCGTTGGCCAGTAAGGTAATTGGAAATTCACTCTTTTCAATAAACTCGATATCCAACTTAATAAAACGTTTCACATACTGTTCTACCGAATAATAGGATAGAAAATGCTTTCCTTGGCTATGATTAGGAATCACCTCTGTAAACTCTTCTTGAATAATATCATTCACCCACTTCAAAGCGTCTTTCAACTTTGAGGAAGACAGCACCTGTTTTTCAAAGGGAATGTAAAACTTCTCTAAACAGTTATGTACGATAGAACCGAAGGTATTATGCTCTAAATCTTCTTGCACCTCATCCGGAGTTCTGATTCCCAAAACATTTCCATAATAAAAGTCTATGGGCGATTCTACATAAGTATTTAAGGCGGATGGTGATAATCCTCGTTCGGTTAAATACTTTTTAATATTGGCAATAACATCTGGGGTTTTCTCAATGTAATTGGGTCGTTCCAAATTATCATCTTCAAAGATCCCAATCCTATTACTAAATCGAATATCGGAACTTAAATCGGGCCACTCCTGTTCAATTTGACGTACAAAACGACTTTTTTCCTGACTTCCTACCCCTGAAGTAGAAGAATCATAGATCAGATGTACATTCTCTGCTTGCGACAGAATTCTATAAAAATGATACGCAAAAATAGACTCTCTATCCCGGTGTGTTTGAATTTTAAAAGCAGAACGTAAGTTCCAAGGCAAAAAGCTTTGACTCCCTCCTTTTGCTGGAATCACTCCCTCGTTAACCGATACAAAAACTACATTTTTAAAACTCAACATACGGGTTTCTAATAATCCCATAATTTGAATTCCTGCTAATGGTTCACCCGAAAAGGGGACCTGAATTTTAGAAACAACGTGTTTGAAAATTCTACGGATACTTTCGAGTGAAATATCTGTAGAGTATACCATTAAATACCCTTTTAACTTGGTAATAGAGGTCTTGAAAAAATACATTTGCTCTACCAAAACATCATCCTGTTCCTTGGATAATTCCATCCGATCTTGATATGTTTTCAGGCAAAAACTTAGAAAATTGATGCTCAACAAGGGTTCTTTCTTCCAGTCCATGAAAGCCATTTCTAAAGTACCCGATGGACTATTTTCTTGAATCATTGGACGTAATTCTGCTTCTTTAATCCAAACCAAATTGGATTTCACTAATTTCTTAGTCAATTTTTCAAAATAACCTTCCTTCCCATACATGGCCATTATTATGGGATTAGTAAGAACCTTCATGACATCTTTAAAATAAAAGTGTCGTTCTCCCCTACGAATACTCGCCAACTTCTGCATTCCAAAAAGCTGTTCTGCAAAACTCATAAAAGTGGTCAGCCCCAGTGGAAAACCCAAAGTAACATTGACATCACCCACTCTTGCGGGTAAGGATTCCAATACAGGCATTAATAAGCCCTCATCGGCAAGAATAATAGCGGTATCACTACTATTAGTCAGGCTTTGGTTTGCCGTAAATAACTCTCCTACCATTCTGGCCATTGCAATGTTTCCATTTAAAGAATAGCTTTTTATTTCTTTACTGGAATTACTAACATGGTCGGCCACCCATTTGAAATCCTCTTTTTGCTTTTTATAAAATTCTCGAATAAACAAACCCGACTCTTGATCGTAATCGTTTAACATTTGACTTTCCGCTTCGAAAAATATATCCATATCCTTCTTTGTAGCCAGCCAATCAAACAAATAACGTTCGGCTGTGGTCAAAGCATTCAATCCAGCCACATAAATGTGATTCCATTTTTTTAGCGCTTCATCAAATTTTTGTCCTTCCCCCTTTTCAATGGTATTTTTAATACTTCGATACACCAAACCTTGATACGCTTTTCCTGCCTTTAATAAGCGGTCTTGATAAGCCACATAATATTTGGGTAAATCAGAATATGCGCTCAGGTATTTCTCCGTTAATTTTTCGGTACCCGTTTTCTCTAAGTCCCAGTTTCCAAGAGCTATATGTTCGGTCACATTATCAAATAAAGACTCATAATTAGCCAATGCCATATCTATATCATTGAAATCGGCCAATATAATCTTACCGGTATCAATAAATCTATCGAAACTTAATGGAGGTTGTATTTTCAATTCTTTATGAACTTCATACAACTCGAAAAGTTGTTCTAGCGGGTCTATCATTTTAAGCCCCGAAAGGGACTCAATAAAGATATCTATGGTCACAATTTCAGGAGCCCAAAAGGTTTGTTTCTTTTGCTTAGCTAATTCTTTTTTAAAAAATAAGCCAGATCTTTTACTTGGAAAAACCATGCAAACATCCTCTAAACTAGTTGGATGTTTTTGATTTATTTCAGTTGCTAGTTTTTGTAAAAAGGTGGTTTCCATATTCCATTTTAAGAAATGGAAAGGTAGGGAATTTGTAAAAAGAACGAACGTTAATTCATTACCAAATATAGGTTAATCGGATATTTTGAACCCCGATTTGATAAAGGTCATTAATTCCTTAAATCCTTGTTTGGTCGTCACAATTTTTCTTAACACGGACCAGAAAGTAGCCGGAACCTCCACTTTTGTTACATCAGGTTTAGGTAGTTCCCTATCGTAATTGATAGCCGATCCATTCTCCATCATTTGTTTCATTTCTGGATTTGATGTGATATCCATCAAGTTATCTGCTTTGTTATAATAACCTTGAGAAATAGTTCTTCTACCCATTTTATCTTCCAGGATGCCCAAATTATTATACGAAATGGCATCTTCTGGATCTAGAGTAATAGCTTCTTTGTAATCTTGAATAGCACCTAGTACATCGCCAAAAGCATCCCGCATAAAAGCTCGACTTGAATACCGGAAAGAATAGTTAGGCTGCATTTCCAAAGCACTATCCATATCAATTAAGGCCAAACTTTTTTTCTGTAAATGAAAATAACTCATCGCACGTTGATATAGAATTTCTGCATTACCAGGGTCACGTTCTAAAGCAAGTGTAAAGTCCATTATTGCACCTTCAAAGTCACGTTCTTTGTACTTTTCTTCCCCGTTCTCGAATGCCTTGTTAATCATTATTTTCTGTTTTATGCAAATTTACCACTACTTGATGGATTACGTATAAATTTGCGTCATGGTCAACACAAAACATGATTTTCCTATTTATAGAAAGTACGAAGGTGATTTCTCATTTTTCAAAATCACCGCTCCAAATCACTTTATTGAATTAAAACGATTAGCTGATTTAGTGACTAAATACGAAGTAAAGGCAAAAATTCTACCCGATTTCCAGTTTATTAACGACATGATTGAAAAGCACAATAACCATTGGATTGAAAGTTCGGAAACTGAATTTAATGAGATCTGGTCCTTGCTTAAGTCTTAGTTTTTCCCACCACCCTTTTGTACAGTTCTTCGTACTGAGGTACTATATTTTGAATATCAAATTCTTTCGCACGGGCAAAGGCATTTGCACTTAATTCTTCTTTTAGTTTCGGATTTGTCAAAATTTTCAAACTATTCGCAATCATTTCATCCACATCACCTACGTTACTTAAATATCCGGTGATTGCATCCAAATTCACTTCAGGTATACCCCCTGTATTTGTTGAAATAACGGGAACTTTAGCCGCCATTGCTTCCAATGCAGCCAATCCAAAACTTTCGGATGAAGAAGGTAAAAGGAACAAATCGGACATACACAAAACGCGTTCTACCTCATTCGTTTTACCCAAATACTTAACATCCTGTTCAATTCCCAAATCTTTTGCAAATTTCAAGGTTTGATCCCGATCTGGACCATCACCCATTAAAATTAATTTAGCCTTCACTTCTTTCCGAATCCCTGCAAAAATCTGCATGACATCATGGGTTCGTTTTAGGGGGCGGAAATTGGAAATATGCGAAATCACAAATTCATCTTCTTCCGCCAATTGCCTCGAACTTCTGTCCTTTGATTCGTATAAGGAGATATCAATAAAGTTAGGGATTACTTGAATTTCCTTTTCGGTATTAAAATTAGCGATTGTATCCTCTTTTAAACTCTGAGATACAGCTGTAACCGCACAGGAATGTTCGATACTAAACTTTACTGCGGGTAAATAAGACGGCTGCTTTCCAACCAAAGTAATATCGGTTCCATGTAAGGTAGTTACCACGGAAATATTGATTCCCTTATCTTTTAAAATTTGACGAGCCATAAAAGCGGCATAGGCATGAGGAATGGCATAATGTACATGAAGTATATCTAGTTTACGACTAATTACAGTTTCCACCATTTGACTCGACAATGCCAATTCGTAGGGTTGATAATCAAACAGAGGATAGACATGTACATTTACCTCATGGTAATAGATATTCTTATCCATGATATCTAATCGTACGGGTTGGCTGTAGGTAATGAAATGGACCTCATGTCCGTTTTTAGCCAATGCATGACCCAATTCTGTAGCTACAATTCCACTCCCCCCGAAGGTAGGATAACACACAATGCCTATTTTCATTTTTTTCTATTTACGGAAAGCAAAAGGAATACAATTGCAGGTATTCCAATGTCTAACAACGGACAAATATAGCTGCAAATAGAAGCTATTATTATAGAGAAGCGGTTTCTAATGCATAAGATTGTTGAATAGAGTTATAAATTACTTCCATGATATCCGTTCGGACATTTTCAGTAATTAACTTTTTATTCTCGGCATTAGGGTATATTCTATTGGAAAGGAAAATGTAAATCAAATCCTCCTCCGGATCTGCCCAAGAAATAGTACCCGTAAATCCGGTATGCCCAAAACTTGCATACGAAACACAATTACATGTTGGGCCTCCATCATCACCCCTAACAGGTTTATCAAACCCAACAGCTCTCCGATTACCCTTATAATCAGGCAAACAATATTGGCATTTTGTAAATTCGGTAATGGTGTTTGAATCGATGTATCTCACACCTCCATATTCTCCTTTATTCAAATACATCTGCCATATTTTTGCCAAATCTTCTGCATTTGAGAAAACACCTGCGTGACCTCCCACACCACCTTGCATAGCCGCTCCTGGGTCATGTACATAGCCATGGATTAACTGCTTTCTAAAATAGGTATCCACTTCGGTGGGTACAATTTGATCTCTTGAAAACGTATTCATCGGCAAATACCCAGTAGTCGTCATTCCCATAGGCGAATAAAAATGCTGTGCCATATACTCATTCAATGACTTTTCGGTTACCTTTTCAACAATGGCCTTCAAAAAATAATACCCCAAATCACTGTAACGATAATCACCAGCTGGATTCAATGTCTTATTTACAATTAACTGCATCATTGAATCTGGATAGACCTTATTAATGTAAAAGTTATCAGCTACTTTAATCGGATAGGTTTCCGATTGATCCAAAGAATAAATATCAAAACGTGGGACTCCATTTTCCAAGGTATTTAAGTAAAACGGAATCCAAGATTTTAATCCTGCTTGGTGCGCCAACATTTCACGAAGCGTAATTTTAGCATAATCTGTACCTGCGACTAATTCGGGCAAATACATTCCAAGAGTTCCATCAAGTTGAATTTCCTTTCGATCTACCAACTGCATAATGGCAGGTAAGGTAGCCACCACTTTAGTTAAAGATGCCAAATCATAAATATCATTGGTTTGTACCGCTCTCTTATTTGCATAGGTATGATATCCATAGGCTTTATTCCATATCACGGCATTGTTACGCACTACCAATATTTGACACCCTGGAGTCGCCCCCATTTTAATTGCATTTTCAGCTAAAGAGTCAATTCCATTAAGCACTTCCAAATTCATTCCCACATCATGTGGTTGTAAATAAGAAAAGCGAATGGCCTGGGTTGGGTATCCGGCACCTGCTTCAAATTCGCCCGCACTCACCGGTAATATACCTTGTGCGCCAAATCCTCCAAAAATTATTTGTGCGGCCGATTCTTGGGTCGTTATTTTATCGTTATATCCTACCATAACGGCATTACACTTTTCGGTTTCTGTTACCCAATTCAATACGTACGGATTGGTAAAGGTAACAAACGTTACACTTTTTATGGTCGCAATTTTCAGTAACATTTTTTGATCATTTTCCGTTACTCCAAAATGTTTTCTAGGACTCCTACTTGGAGCATGAAACGAAACTATTACTTCTGAGTATCCTTCCAATTTTTTCATCATCCCATTGATTTGTTCGTCACTGGGATTATGCGGTAATTGAAAATCCGATACCTGCGTATAACTTTTTAACTTCTTTTGAAAATAATTCGGTTTAGAAACCCCAATAGCCAAACTAGCTATCCTTTTATTCTCCAAATTCTGAAAAGGTATTAACTCCCCAGAGTTCTTTACCAGAGTTATGGAGCGAGCAATTAACTGACGGTATAAACGCTTATACTTGTCGGTATTCAAATCTTGATACAGATTCTTTTCATCGATCACTTTAGAATGATCCAAACCCGCCCATTTTTTAGTTTTCAATATTTTGATGACATGTTGATTTAACTCTACTTCCGAAATTTCACCATTCTTAATCGCCTTTTCAATCATGTTAATGGCAAGAGGAACATCTTTAGGAAAAAGTAAAACATCATTCCCTGCTTTTAAGGCTAACAAATCCGCTTCACCAGGTTGGTAATAACTACTTACCCCTTTCATATTTAATGCATCTGTAAAAATGAGTCCCTTAAAGCCCATTTTCACCTGTAATAAATCAGTCACCACCTTAGGCGACAAAGTCGTT
>MAAC01018488.1_pt1 | contig 24065 bp, 19 predicted proteins | sample 1115981 | NCBI WGS metagenome assembly MAAC01 (sample SAMN04961126, study PRJNA320927) | seawater metagenome | isolation source: sample BD02T64 sea water enriched with oil for 64 days | place: USA:Gulf of Mexico | collected 2013-07-27
TTGAAGTCACCAAAGTACTTGGTAATCGCTGCGGTCAGCGTGGTTTTGCCGTGGTCAACGTGGCCGATGGTGCCGATGTTGACGTGTGGTTTGGTACGTTCGAACTTTTCCTTAGCCATGATGGCCTCCTATTTGTTTGAGGCAGATGCGCGACGATCGCGCACCTGCTAAATATCAGACGCTTAAGCGAATTTTGCCTGGATCTCTTCCGAAATGGCATTCGGTACCGGATCATAATGGTCAAACTGCATCGAGAAGTTGGCGCGGCCAGAGCTCATCGAACGCAGATTGTTGATGTAGCCGAACATGTTGGCCAGTGGCACAAAGCAATCGATGGCGATTGCGTTGCCGCGAGGCTCTTGTCCAGTCACCTGACCACGACGTGATGTCAGGTCGCCAATGATACTACCGGTATAGTCTTCCGGAGTGATCACTTCGACTTTCATGATCGGTTCCAACATCTTGGCACCAGCGAGACGCATGCCTTCACGCATGCACATACGGCCTGCGATTTCGAAGGCCAGAATGCTGGAGTCAACATCGTGGAACTTACCGTCGAGCAACATCACTTTGAAGTCGATCACAGGGAAGCCAGCCAGCGGGCCGCTATCCATGACGGACTTGATGCCTTTTTCAACACCAGGGATGTATTCCTTAGGCACCGACCCACCAACAATCTTGGACTCGAAGGAAAATCCTTCGCCCGGCTCTGTTGGCGTAATGAGCATCTTCACTTCGGCGTACTGACCCGAACCACCCGACTGTTTCTTGTGGGTGTAGGTATGTTCGACTTCGTGACCGATGGTCTCGCGGTAAGCAACCTGAGGCGCACCAATGTTGGCATCCACACCAAATTCACGACGCAGACGGTCCACCAGGATATCCAGGTGAAGTTCGCCCATGCCCTTCATGATGGTCTGACCCGATTCAAAATCGGTTTCAACACGGAAGGAAGGATCTTCTGCAGACAGGCGCTGAAGGCCCAGCGACATCTTTTCCTGGTCGCCCTTGGTCTTGGGCTCAACGGCAATCTCGATCACAGGATCGGGGAAGTTCATTGTTTCCAAGATAACCGGGGCGTTGATCGCGCAAAGCGTATCACCAGTGGTGGTGTCTTTCAGGCCGCCCAGAGCGATAATGTCACCGGCGAATGCTTCGCTGATTTCATCACGGTCGTTGGAGTGCATGATCATCATGCGGCCAACGCGCTCTTTTTTGCCTTTGGTCGAGTTCAGGAACGAGTCGCCCTTTTCCAATTTACCGGAGTAAATACGGGTAAAGGTCAATGAGCCCACAAAGGGGTCATTCCAGATCTTGAACGCCAGGCCAGAGAACGGCATGTCGTCGTCTGCACGACGCGCAATGTCACGCACTTCGTCATCATCACCGGGCAGGAAGCCCATGTAATCAACAACGTCCATCGGGCTCGGCAGATAGTCGACCACAGCGTTCAACAGAGGCTGAACACCTTTGTTTTTAAACGCGGAACCGCACAGAACCGGCACAAAAGTCATTGCCAGCGTACCCTTACGGATCAGCGAGCGCAGCACTTCAACCGACGGCTCTTCACCTTCGAGATAAGCCTCCATGGCATCGTCGTCCATTTCGACGGCCAATTCGATCATATCCGCGCGCATCAGTTCGCACTGATCCTTGAGCGAGTCACGGATTGGGCGAAGTTCCCAGGACGCGCCCAAGTCTTCGCCTTCCCAGACCCATTCTTGCATGGTGACCAGATCAACCAGGCCTTCAAGCTCGGTCTCAGCGCCAATTGGGCACTGGATCGGCATCGGGCGGGCACCGGTACGGTCGGCGATCATCTCAACGCAGTTGTTAAAGTCTGCGCCGATTTTGTCCATCTTGTTGACAAAAACGATACGCGGAACTTTGTAACGGTCAGCCTGACGCCACACGGTTTCGGTCTGCGGTTCAACACCGGCGTTGGCGTCGAGCAGCGCGACCGCACCATCGAGAACCGCCAGCGAACGTTCAACTTCAATTGTGAAGTCAACGTGGCCGGGGGTGTCGATGATGTTCATCCGGTGCTTTTCAGAATCCGGGGTCTCACCGTCTTCGGTGCGTTCCCAGAAAGTGGTTGTCGCAGCCGAAGTGATGGTGATTCCACGTTCCTGCTCCTGCTCCATGTGATCCATGGTAGCAGCGCCGTCGTGAACTTCGCCGATGTTGTGCGACTTACCGGTATAAAACAGGATGCGCTCGGAACAGGTAGTTTTACCTGCGTCGATGTGCGCCATGATCCCGAAATTACGGTAGCGGTCTAGGGGATATTCGCGAGCCATTGTTCTCGTCCTAATCCTTTAAAGGTTACCAGCGGTAATGGCTGAATGCTTTGTTAGCATCGGCCATCTTGTGGGTGTCTTCGCGCTTTTTAACGGCGGAACCACGGGACTGGACAGCGTCCATAAGCTCGCCTGCAAGGCGCTCTTCCATGGTGTTCTCGTTGCGAGCACGGGAAGCGTTGATCAACCAACGAATGGCCAAGGCTTCGCGACGCTCGGGGCGTACTTCAACCGGAACCTGGTAGGTTGCACCACCCACACGGCGCGAACGAACTTCGACCGAAGGTTTGATGTTGTCGAGGGCTTCGTGGAAGACTTCGACAGGCGAACGTTTGATCTTGCTCTCAACGCGATCCATTGCGTTGTAGACGATCCGCTCTGCGATCGATTTTTTACCATCGATCATCAGATTGTTCATGAATTTGCTCAATACGCGATCGCCAAATTTGGCGTCGGGCAGAATTTCGCGCTTCTCAGCGGCGTGACGACGTGACATCGAATATTCCTCTTACTTAGGACGCTTCGCGCCGTACTTCGAACGACGTTGTTTCCGGTCTTTGACGCCCTGGGTATCCAGAACACCGCGAAGGATGTGGTAACGAACGCCGGGAAGATCCTTTACCCGGCCGCCACGGATCAGAACCACGGAGTGCTCCTGAAGGTTGTGGCTTTCACCCGGGATATAGGAGATCACTTCGAAACCGTTGGTCAGGCGAACCTTCGCAACTTTCCGCATCGCGGAGTTCGGTTTTTTCGGAGTGGTCGTGTACACGCGTGTGCAGACGCCGCGCTTTTGCGGGCAGCCTTGCATGTGCATGGACTTCGATCGTTTTACTTTCGGCTGCCGCGGTTTGCGGATCAGCTGTTGAATCGTTGGCATTCCGGTTCATTCCCCGTTTTGCAACTCATGGTCATGCACGCTGACGCGTGCGGCTCAATCTCTCACGCTATGATAACACAAGCGCAAAAACCGCAATCGCTCCCATTCCGAGGTGAACGACGCGGTGGGTTTACAGAGGATCCAAGCGATAGGTGCTTGAATCTTGGTCCACTACAGTTTTGATATCGGCTTATGAGGAGACCCCCAAATGCCGGATATCGCGCGTATATGGGGAGTCGCAGGGGTTGTCAACAGGCCCCCATGGGACGACACCCGCTTGCCCATTTGTTCGCGAAAACAGGCCGATGGTCCACGGCCAGCCGCTGGGCAGAAGCACAGGTTGCCCACTGCCGAACAGCGCGCCATAGTACCGATTAAGGTAGCATTCTTCGATCAGGGTCAAATTTCATGCAAGTCATTGGACTGTGCCGGTTCTCCTACCCCGCATATGGCGGATTTCAGGTCGAACATGACACCATAGAGGAACGGATCGCCTTTCTCTATAGTGAGCAGCGCCTGCGCGAGAGGTTCCAGCTGATGGAGACCATCGCCCTACCCTGCCTGAAGGCGCAAACCGATCAGGATTTTGAGCTGATCGTGGTAATTGGAGACAGCCTACCCAAACACCATGTCGAGCATTTGAACGATCTCTGCGCCGACATCCCGCAAATTCGAATTCATGCCGAACCTCCACGCAATCAGCGCGCGGTGATGAAAGGAATTCTGAACGCGACCCGACGTGATCCCTCACAGCCCTGTTTGCAATTCCGTCATGACGACGACGATGCCGTGGCGGTAGATTTTGTGGAACGGCTTCGGCAGACAGTTGGGGATTGCCAAGGGCTGGTTGATCGCAACAAATCCGTAGCGATAGATTTTAATCGCGGCTACATCGCCGAAGTTGATGAATTAGGGATTTCTGCTTCGGACGCGGTGCGGCCCTATAATGTCGCCGCCCTGGGTATGCATGTGCGGGGAGGCTGCCCGCTGACCATCATGAATTTTGCCCACCAAAAGCTCAACCAATTCATGCCGACAATCACCCTGACCGATACTCCCATGTGGCTACGCACCCACAACGATCACAATGACTCTCGCCAAAGCGGCGCCCACTTGGTTGATGTCTCACCGCTAAATCCACAACAACAGGCCGAGTTTGCAGCCCGGTTTGCCTTGGATACCGATCACATTCGCCGGGTGTTCTCAAGCGTCTGAAACCTGGCGCTCGCGATAGAGTGTGAACAATCCGGTGGCCACCACGATCATGGCCCCAAGCAGGGTCAACGCATCCGGCCAATCGCCAAACACAAGCCATCCCAGCAAAAGCGCCCAGAGCAAACCAGTATAGCGAAACGGCGAGATAAAGGCGACATCGCCCACCCGCATGGTCATCACTGAACAGAGATAGCCAACAAAGATAAACAGCGCCGCGCCAACCACTGCAGCCAGGCTGTTCAGTGAAACAGGCTGCCACGTGACCTGGGTCGACATCAGGACGGCAAAGACTAGCACCGACAATGATGCCAATAGTGTCACCACCAATGATGGCACTTCGGGAGACATACGCCGGGTCAACAAATCACGCCCGGTGATGGCCACAACCGCGCCAAGCGCATAAAGCGTGCCTTCGCCAAAGCCATCCACATCTGGGCGCACGATCAGCAGGATGCCGACGAACCCAACCAGAATGGCCGTAAGCCTGCGCCAGCCGACGGGTTCGCCAAAGAACACGGCGGCACCCAGAGTGATGGTCAGCGGCAGGGCCTGCAGGATCGCTGTCAGATTGGCAATTGGTGTTACCATTAGTGCAGTCAAAAACAGATAGGTCGCCGCAACCTCGGTTCCGCAACGGGCAGCGATCAGTCCCCAGTCGCGGCGCGGCAGGTGCCAGTGTAATGCGCCCATTTTTCGGGCCAGGGCATAGATCAACACCGACGTCACGATGCCGCGCAAAGTCAGGATCTGCGACAAGGGCATCGCCCCGCCCACGGCTTTGACCAGGGTGTCGTTAAAGGTAAAGCCCGCCATGCTGCCCATCATCAGCAGCGCGCCAAGCTGATTTCCGGTCACGCCAGCAGCTCCTGCAACCCGGTCATTGTCAGGTCAAAGTGCTGTTTCAATCCGGCCTCGATCTGTTCCGGGCGCCATTTGTGGGTTCGTCCCATCTGCGCCGGATCGGATTTGTTGTCGCCGTGGATAGTGCGCACAAAGGACGGCACCGAGATGTCGGAAAACGTGTTGAAGTGCTGGGCAAATTTGCGGTGATTGTAGCGATAGGGATTGGCGCCGTGGCCCACTGGCGCGACTAGGGCCGTACCTGTCGACAGCGGCGCTTTCTCACAGGCATCGTAAACTTCGACGCCGGAGTCAGTTTTCTGCACGTAGAAGCCACGATTATTGGCCAAAATGAACGGAGTTTCGGCACCTTGCAGCGGGATCATTCCCTGCGCCAGATGTTTGCTGCGGCGCACAAAGTCGATATCGACCGCGTCGTCGTCATCCAGCCGGAACAGGATCTGGTGGCTGGCATCATCAAGCGGCACCGAGGCATAGGCTCGTTTCAACAACCGGAAATGAATTCCAGTTCCAACCGGCCGACAAATCACATTGGGCAGCGGTTCAAGCAGATCATGAAGACGGGCCAAATAGGGCGCAGGCATCGTCTTGGCGGTCAACACCACCAGTGTGAAATCCATATCACTTTGCCGCATCAACGAGGGCAAGCACAGGGTTTCAAAAATCCGAAATCGCAGTTCCAGCCGTTCGGGCGAGAACAGATGTGCAGCGGTTTCCTCCAGCGTGTCGAACCGCTCGGAGTAATAGGTCGGGCTAAGCACTGAAAAGCGCAGCAGTCCAATCATTTTGATTTTCAGATCCATAGATCGCCCCGGCATGCCAACTTGCGTCTTCTGACCCAATCACCTGAGACGGAGAAAGGAAAGAGGCGACTTGGGCAAGGTCCCCTTTGCCTGATCGTTGCGACACGCCATTATCTAAAGGAGTGCATCTATTCAGAGCGGCTTGCCATTTGTCCGAAGTAATTTTACCGTTCCTGACAGGCGCGACCCGCACCTCCCCCCTCCACCGGGAAAGCAAACGACATGTAGGGTGACTAATTGGTCGTACCTGCTGTTCGAGCACTTGCATAAGGAGGGATTGTGAAAACCGCTCGCAATAGGGGGTTTCCTTATGGGACTATCGGTTCCGATCTATCAACTAAAACGTCAAGCTAAGCAGTCATCTCGCAAAAATGGCGTTCCGCTCACTGAAGCATTGAACCGCATTGCAAAGCGGGAGGGTTTCGAAAGTTGGAGCCTTCTAGCGTCTCAGCAGGCAGGTTTGAGCACCGCAACAAAATTGCTAGACGCCTTGATCCCTGGGGACTTGGTGTTACTTGGAGCGAGGCCCGGACATGGCAAAACACTGATGGGCCTTGAACTGATTGTCGAGTCTATCAAACGCGGCAACGATGCCGCTTTCTACTCCTTAGAGTGCACGGAAAGTGAATTAGCAGAACGGTTGGCTATCTTGGGCGCAAATTTTACAGCCCTTAGCGACAATCTCGCACTGGATACCTCGGATGAAATTTGCGCTGACTACATAATCAATAAATTGAGTCGTGCGCCACGAGGCACCGTTGTACTCGTAGACTATCTACAGCTTTTGGATCAAAAAAGAACGTGCCCGACTCTCGCGGATCAAGTTTCGGCTTTGAGCTCGTTTGCGAAAACTGCAGGCGTCATTTTCGTTTTAGTATCTCAGATTGACCGGTCTTATGATTCCCCCGGGAAATCTCTGCCTGATATAACGGACGTGCGCCTTCCCAACGCGCTTGATTTGACAATGTTTACCAAGGCCATTTTCATGAATGATGGAACCGCAAAGCTTCAGACAGTTTGTTCGTCCAGATGCCCGAAACCAAAATTCGAGCAAGGGTCACTTTGACGGCATCCATGAGACTGGTTGCGCCCTGGCGTATAACCGCCTCCCCCCCTCGGGGGAAACGCAATGACGGTGCCGTTGCTTCAATTGGGCTCGGAGCCAACCAATACCGTTTAGTTCCCAGAAACTGAAAAGGCCCCCACACATTTCTGTGTGGGGGCCTTTTATCATTTCATAAGATCAAGCGATCAATCGCGGCTTTCCGGTGTGTCCACCAGATTGTTGAAAACGTCGCCGCCGATGATATCTTCGTCCATCACCGGAGCGGCCAGAGCAGCTGCAGCTTCGGCCTCTTCGCGGCGCGCTTCGAGCACCACGTTGTCGCGACCGCTGGCGATGTTGCGCACACGATCGGTTGCCCCACCGGTCCCGGCTGGGATCAGACGGCCAACGATGACGTTCTCTTTGAGACCGACCAGTTTGTCGCGCTTGCCCTGTACCGATGCCTCGGTCAGAACCCGCGTGGTTTCCTGGAACGATGCCGCCGAGATGAACGAACGGGTTTGCAGCGAAGCCTTGGTGATCCCAAGTAGGATCGGCTCACCACGGGCCCGACGACCATTTTTCGACTCGGCCTTATCACAGGCCGCTTCGAACTCGTGCTTGTCGACGTGTTCGCCCTTGAGCAGGGTGGTGTCACCGCTGTCCAGAACTTCCCACTTCTGCAGCATCTGGCGAACGATAACTTCGATGTGCTTATCGTTGATCTTCACGCCCTGCAGACGATAAACGTCCTGCACTTCGTCGACCATATAGTTGGCCAGTGCTTCGACACCCATAACCGCAAGAATATCGTGCGGTGCCGGGTTACCGTCCATCAGGTATTCACCCTTAGCGATGAAGTCACCTTCTTGAACCGGGATGTGCTTGCCCTTGGGCACCATGTATTCCACGGTTTCCTGAGACTCATCCGCTGGCTCAATCGAGACGCGACGCTTGTTCTTGTAGTCGCGGCCAAAGCGCACGTAGCCATCGATTTCGGCGATGATCGCGTGATCTTTTGGACGACGAGCTTCGAACAATTCCGCAACCCGTGGCAGACCACCGGTAATGTCCTTGGTCTTGGCGCCTTCACGCGGGATACGCGCAATAACGTCACCAGCCTGAACTTCGTCGCCGTCTTCGATCGACAGAACCGCGTCAACCGACATGCCATAGTGGACCGGATGCCCCAGATCATTGCGAACCGGCTCACCATCTTTGTCGACCAGGATCAGTTCCGGCTTCAACTCACCACCCTTAGGAGCCGTCCGCCAGTCGATCACGATCTTCTGGGTCATGCCGGTGGCTTCATCGGTTTCTTCGCGCAATGCGATACCGTTAACCAGATCGGCATACTTAACGGTACCACCCTTCTCGGCCAGGATTGGCAGAGTGTAGGGGTCCCATTCGTACAGTTTGTCACCGCGGATCACGTCTTGACCTTCGGCCACGAACAGCTTGGAACCATACGCCAACTTGTGGTTGGCACGGTCTTCACCGTGCTCATCCTGGATAATCATCTTCATGCTGCGACCCAGAACCATGATTTCGCCATTGGCGTTGGTCAGAGTGTTGGCGTTTTCAAAGACGATCTTACCGTCAACGACAGCTTCCTGGAACGACTGCTGACCGGCCTGTGCAACGCCACCAATGTGGAAGGTCCGCATAGTCAGCTGAGTACCAGGTTCACCAATCGACTGTGCCGCGATGATACCAACGGCTTCGCCGGTGTTCACCACAGTACCGCGCGCCAGATCACGACCATAACACATGACGCAGACGCCTTCTTCGGCCTCACAGGTCAATGGGCTACGAAGGCGCGTCGAACGAACACCTGCTTCTTCGATGGCGTCAGCCATACGTTCGTCGATCAGCTGGCCGAGGGCCACGATCACATCTTCGGTGCCCGGCTTTTTGATATCCTCAGCCGCAACACGGCCCAGAACACGTTCACCAAGGGTCGCCACAACTTCACCATCTCTGGTTGCTGCAACAACAGTGATCGCCGTGTCGGTGCCACAGTCCTGATCGCGAACGATACAATCCTGCGCAACGTCAACCAGACGACGGGTCAAGTACCCCGAGTTCGCGGTCTTCAAAGCAGTATCCGACAGACCCTTACGGGCACCGTGAGTGGAGTTGAAGTACTCCAACACAGACAGGCCTTCTTTAAAGTTCGAGATGATCGGTGTCTCGATGATGTCGCCGTTTGGCTTGGCCATCAGGCCACGCATACCACCCAGCTGTTTCATCTGAGTGACCGAGCCACGAGCACCGGAGTGCGCCATCATGTAGACCGAGTTCGGCTCCATTTCAGAACCGGACTCGTCGTAGTTGGCAGCCGAAATGGCCCCCATCATCGCGTCGGTGACTTTGTCGTTACACTTGGCCCAGGCATCAACAACTTTGTTGTACTTTTCGCCCTGAGTGATCAGGCCGTCCATGTACTGCTGTTCAAAATCCTTCACCATGTCACGGGTTTCATCAACCAGTGGCCATTTTGAGTCCGGGATCAGCATGTCGTCTTTACCAAACGAAATACCGGCCTTGAACGACTCGCGGAAGCCCATGGTCATGATCTGGTCACAGAAGATAACCGACTCTTTCTGACCGCAGTAGCGGTAGACGGTGTCGATGACTTGCTGCACTTCTTTCTTACGAAGCAAACGGTTGACCAGCTTGAAAGGCGCTTTGGCGTTCTTGGGCAAGAGATCCCCAAGCAGCATTCGACCCGGAGTGGTTTCAAAGCGTTCGAACACTTCGTTGCCTTCTTCGTCGATCTGCGTCACCCGCGCAGTGATCTTGGTATGCAGGTGCACTTGGCCGGCGTCCAGCGCGTGCTGAACCTCTTCCAGCGAGGCAAAGATCATGCCTTCACCAATCATTCCCTCGCGCTGCAGCGTCACATAGTACAGACCCAGGATCATATCCTGCGACGGAACAATGATCGGCGCGCCGTTTGCAGGCGACAACACGTTGTTGGTCGACATCATCAGAACGCGCGCTTCCAGCTGGGCCTCGAGGCTCAGTGGAACGTGAACCGCCATCTGGTCACCGTCAAAGTCAGCGTTGAAGGCCGAGCAGACCAGCGGGTGCAGCTGGATCGCCTTACCTTCGATCAAGATCGGTTCAAACGCCTGAATGCCCAAGCGGTGCAACGTAGGCGCACGGTTCAGCATGACAGGGTGTTCGCGGATCACTTCATCCAAGATATCCCAGACTTCGGGACGCTCTTTTTCGACCAGCTTCTTGGCTTGCTTCACGGTCGAAGACAGACCTTTGGCCTCAAGTCGCGAGTAGATGAACGGCTTGAACAGCTCGAGCGCCATCTTTTTCGGCAGACCACATTGGTGCAGCTTCAGCTCAGGACCAGTCACAATGACCGAACGACCCGAGAAGTCGACTCGCTTACCCAAAAGGTTCTGACGGAAGCGACCTTGCTTACCCTTCAGCATGTCGGACAGCGATTTCAGCGGACGCTTGTTAGCGCCGGTGATGACGCGACCACGACGGCCGTTGTCGAACAGAGCATCAACCGATTCCTGCAACATCCGTTTTTCGTTACGGACGATGATGTCAGGTGCGCGCAGCTCAATCAGACGCTTCAAGCGGTTGTTCCGGTTGATCACCCGGCGATACAGATCGTTCAGATCCGAGGTCGCAAAGCGTCCACCATCCAGCGGCACCAGCGGGCGCAACTCTGGCGGGATCACTGGAATAACAGTCAGAACCATCCACTCGGGGCGGTTACCCGACTCGAGGAAGGATTCAACAACCTTCAGACGCTTGATGATCTTCTTGGGCTTCAGCTCACCAGTGGCTTCGGCCAGATCGGCACGCAGTTGGTCAGCTTCTGATTCCAGATCAATCGCCGCCAGCATTTCACGGATCGCTTCGGCGCCGATGTTGGCGGTGAAAGCGTCCATGCCATAGGCATCCTGGGCGTCCATGAACTCTTCTTCGGTCATCATCTGGCCATAGGTCAGATCGGTCAGACCGGGTTCGATCACCACGTAGTTCTCAAAGTAGAGAACACGTTCCAGATCACGCAGAGTCATGTCCAGCATCAGGCCGATGCGCGATGGCAGCGACTTGAGGAACCAGATGTGCGCAACAGGCGAGGCCAGCTCGATGTGGCCCATACGCTCGCGGCGTACTTTCTGCAGCGTAACTTCAACACCACATTTTTCGCAGACAACGCCGCGATATTTCATGCGCTTATATTTGCCACACAGACATTCGTAGTCTTTGATCGGGCCAAAGATACGTGCGCAGAACAGGCCGTCACGCTCGGGCTTGAACGTACGGTAGTTGATGGTCTCTGGCTTTTTAATCTCGCCGTACGACCATGACAGAATCCGCTCTGGGCTAGCCAGTGAGACTTTGATCTCGTCAAACACCTTGGGCGGTGTCAGCGGGTTGAACGGGTTATTTGACAGTTCCTGGTTCATTTTGCGTCCTTACAAATTGGGATGGGATGAGTGTGGGGCGAGACCGCCCCTACTCTTCCTCCGCATCCAGGAGTTCCATGTTCAGACCGAGGCCGCGAACTTCTTTCACCAGAACGTTAAACGATTCTGGGACGCCCGCTTCGAAGTTATCCTCGCCCTTGACGATGCTTTCATAGACCTTGGTCCGGCCTGCCACGTCATCCGACTTGACTGTCAGCATTTCCTGCAGGGTATAGGCGGCGCCATAAGCTTCGAGAGCCCAGACTTCCATTTCCCCGAAGCGCTGACCACCAAACTGCGCCTTACCACCCAGCGGCTGCTGAGTAACAAGCGAGTATGGTCCGGTTGAACGCGCGTGGATTTTGTCATCCACCAGGTGGTGCAGTTTCAGCAGATACTTCATGCCGACGGTAACAGGGCGGGCAAACTGCTCACCTGTGCGACCATCAAACAAGATCGACTGACCAGAAGTGTCAAATCCGGCACGCACCAGCGCATCGTCAACGTCAGCTTCCTTGGCGCCATCAAACACCGGTGTGGCAATCGGCACACCACTGGTGACATTGCCCGCAGCTTCAAGCAGTTCGTCCTCGGTCATGTCCGCAATACCATCGGTATAAACAGTTTCACCATAGGCCAGCTTCATCGCGTCACGAACTGGTGTCAGATCGCCGGAACGACGGTATTCACCCAGAGCTTCGTCGATGTTGATGCCCAGACCGCGCGCGGCCCAACCCATGTGGGTTTCAAGGATCTGACCAACGTTCATCCGCGATGGCACACCCAGTGGGTTCAGACAGAAGTCAACCGGAGTACCATCAGCCAGGAACGGCATGTCTTCCATCGGTACAACCTTGGAAATAACACCTTTGTTGCCGTGACGACCGGCCATTTTATCACCCGGCTGCAGCTTACGCTTCACCGCGATGAATACTTTGACCATCTTCATCACACCTGGCGGCAGATCGTCACCACGACGGACTTTCTCGACCTTGTCCTCAAAACGGGCATCCAAAGCGCGCTTTTGCACTTCGTACTGCTCGTTCAGGGCTTCAACAGCCTGAGCACCAGCCTCGTCTTCCAGCGCCAGCATCCACCATTGGCTGCGGATCATCGAGGTCAGCATTTCCTCAGTGATTACAGCGCCGCCGCGAATGCCGCGGGGGCCTTTGACAGCCTTTTCACCCAGAACCATGCCTTTGAGACGGGCGTAGATGTTGCGATCCAAGATCGCCAGCTCATCATCACGGTCACGGGCCAGACGTTCAACTTCTTCACGTTCGATCTGGATCGCACGTTCGTCTTTTTCAACGCCGTGGCGGTTGAAGACACGTACTTCGACAATCGTACCAAAGTCACCCGGCTTTACACGCAGCGATGTATCGCGAACGTCCGAGGCCTTCTCACCAAAGATGGCGCGCAGCAGTTTTTCTTCTGGCGTCATTGGGCTTTCGCCCTTGGGAGTGATCTTACCGACCAGAATGTCGCCCGGCTCTACATCAGCACCGATGTAGACAATACCCGCTTCGTCGAGGTTGCGCAGGGCTTCCTCGCCGACGTTTGGAATATCACGAGTGATTTCTTCTGGACCAAGCTTGGTGTCACGAGCGGCGACTTCGAATTCTTCGATGTGAACCGAAGTGAAGACGTCGTCACGCGCGATGCGCTCGGAGATCAGGATGGAGTCTTCGTAGTTGTAGCCGTTCCAAGGCATAAACGCGACGACCACGTTTTTACCCAGAGCCAACTCGCCCAGATCCGTGGACGGACCATCGGCGATCACTTCGCCTTTGATCACAGTGTCACCCACCTTCACCAGCGGACGCTGGTTGATGCAGGTGTTCTGGTTCGAACGCTGGAACTTGCGCATGCGATAGATATCGACGCCTGCGTCACCCAGTCCCAGATCTGCAGTGGCGCGGATCACGATACGCTGTGCATCGACCTGGTCAACAACACCGGCGCGTTTCGCCATATAGGCAGCGCCCGAGTCACGGGCGACAACTTCTTCGATACCGGTTCCGACCAGCGGAGCCTCGGCACGAAGCAGCGGAACCGCCTGACGCATCATGTTCGAACCCATCAGGGCCCGGTTCGCATCGTCGTTTTCGAGGAACGGGATCAGTGAGGCCGCAACCGAGACCAACTGCTTGGGCGACACATCGATCAAATCAACGTTTTCACGTTGCGCCAATGTGTAGTCACCGGACTGACGTGTAGAGACCAGCTCGTTGATGAAGTTGCCGTTCTCATCCAGCGAGGCGTTGGCCTGCGCCACAGTGTGACGCATTTCCTCAGTCGCTGACATGTAGTGAACTTCGTCGGTCACGTGACCGTCGGTTACCACACGATAAGGCGTTTCGATAAAGCCATACTTGTTCACGCGGGCATAAGTGGCCAGCGAGTTGATCAGACCAATGTTTGGTCCTTCAGGCGTTTCAATCGGACACATCCGACCATAGTGGGTCGGGTGAACGTCACGCACTTCAAAGCCAGCACGCTCGCGGGTCAAACCGCCAGGTCCAAGCGCCGAGAGACGGCGTTTGTGTGTCACTTCGGACAGCGGGTTGGTTTGGTCCATGAACTGTGACAGCTGCGAGGAACCAAAGAATTCACGCACAGCGGCAGCAGCCGGTTTGGCGTTAATCAGGTCCTGCGGCATCACTGTGTCGATTTCGACCGATGACATCCGTTCCTTGATGGCGCGCTCCATACGCAGCAGGCCAACACGGTACTGGTTTTCCATCAGCTCGCCAACGGAACGCACACGACGGTTGCCCAGGTGGTCAATGTCGTCCACGCCGCCGCGACCATCGCGCAGTTCAACCAGCGCCTTGATGCAGGAAATGATGTCTTCTTTGCGCAGAGTCCGCTCAGTGTCCTCGGCATCCAGTGCCAGGCGCATGTTCATCTTGACCCGGCCAACAGCCGACAGGTCATAACGATCGCTATCAAAGAACAGGGTGTTAAACAGCGACGAGGCTGCTTCGACGGTGGGTGGCTCGCCCGGACGCATAACGCGGTAGATATCCATGAGCGCAGTGTCGCGGCCCATGTTTTTATCTGCCGCCATAGTGTTGCGCATGTAAGGACCGACATTGATGTTGTCGATGTCCAGAACTGGGATGTCGGTGATACCCGCATCCATCAGATCCTTCAAAGACCCACCAATGAGTTCGCCAGCCTTGTCGTACTCCATGGTCAGCTCATCGCCGGCCTCGACGTAGATCGCGCCATTTTCTTCGTTGATGATGTCTTTGGCGACAAACTTGCCAATGATCAGATCAAACGGAACCAGCAGATCGGAAATATCGCCCTCGTCAACCAGCTTCTTGGCTGCGCGCGGAGTGATTTTCTTGCCAGCCTCGGCAATGATCTCGCCAGTTTTGGCGTTTACCAGATCATAGGTCGGACGGGTGCCACGTACGCGCTCGGGGAAGAACGGGGTAACCCAACCGCGACCCATCTCCAGGCTGTAATTGACGGTATTGTAATAGGCATCCATGATGCCTTCTTGGTCCAGACCCAGTGCGTACAGCAGAGTGGTCACAGGCAGTTTACGACGACGGTCGATACGAGCGAAAACGATGTCCTTGGCGTCGAACTCAAAGTCCAGCCACGAGCCGCGATACGGGATGATGCGGCAGGCGAACAGCAGTTTGCCCGAAGAGTGGGTTTTGCCCTTGTCGTGATCAAAGAACACACCAGGGGAGCGGTGCATCTGGGAAACGATCACCCGCTCGGTGCCGTTTACGACAAACGTACCATTTGGTGTCATCAGGGGCATGTCGCCCATGAACACGTCTTGTTCTTTGATGTCTTTAACCGATTTAGCACCGGTATCTTCGTCGATATCAAACACGATCAGACGCAGGGTGACCTTAAGCGGAGCCGCATAGGTCATGTCGCGCTGCATACATTCTTCGACGTCGTACTTGGGTTTTTCCAGATCGTATTTCACGAACTCCAAAACGGAGGTTTCGTTGAAATCCTTAATCGGAAAGACCGACTGGAATACACCTTTGATGCCTTCACCGTCCAACGGCTGGGGTTCATCACCCGAGCGCAGGAACAGATCATAAGAAGATTTCTGCACCTCGATGAGGTTCGGCATCTCCAGAACTTCGCGGATTTTACCGTAGTATGTACGAAGACGTTTCTGGCCAAGGAACGATTGAGCCATGTCAGATGTCACCTTTTCAAATTCTCACCGGTCAAGGATGCCGCCGGGCTTCGGCACCTTGCCCATACGAGACAGCGTGGTCGGATCAATTCATGGCCACCGTCCCGAATGGCGGCCTCCCGATCATATAACCTCGCCTTAGAAAGGACCTGGTGTTTTCAGGTGCTTTCTAAGACAGGTTCGGCTGGACCCGGAAGTTCCGGATCCAGCCAAATTTCTGGGAGCGTGAACCAACCACCCAACGGCAGTCGATCCAGTTTCCCTGAAGCGGTTGCTTAGACCACTTCGGCTTCGGCGCCAGCTGCTTCCAGCTTGCCTTTGATGTCTTCAGCTTCGTCCTTGGACACAGCTTCTTTGACTTTGCCGTTAGCTTCGACCAGAGTCTTAGCTTCTTTCAGGCCCAGACCGGTGATCGCGCGAACTTCTTTGATCACGGCGATTTTCGATGCGCCAGCGCTCTTCAGAACGACGTCAAATTCGGTCTTTTCTTCTTCAGCTGCACCAGCATCGCCAGCTGCAGCCATAACAACGGCGCCACCAGCGGCGGGCTCGATGCCGTACTCATCCTTGAGGATGGTTTTCAGTTCTTGTGCTTCCAGCAGTGTCAGACCAACGATGTCTTCTGCCAGTTTTTTCAGATCAGCCATGTTATCAGCTCTTTCCGTTTACAGTGTGTTTTTCCAACGTCCGGGCATGTGCCCCACATCGGTCATTCAGTGCTAACCGCTTACGCAGCTTCCGCCTTCTCTTCGATGGTCGAAAGGATGCTTGCGATATTGCTTGCAGGTGCGCCAATTGCGCCAGCGATGTTCGAAGCAGGTGCGCCGATGCAACCAACGATCGAAGCAATAAGCTCGTCGCGGGAAGGCATTTTCGACACGGCTTCAACGCCGGCAACATCCAGAGCATTCTCACCCATTGCACCGCCAAGGATTACGAACTTTTTGTTCTCCTTGGCGTATTCCTGGGCCACCTTAGCTGCTGCTACGGGGTCCTCGGAAAAGGTCAGAACGGTCATCCCTGTCAGCAGGTCAGAAATGCTTGCGCATGGCTTTCCCTCGAGGGCGATTTTGGCGAGCCTGTTTTTGGCAACACGCACAGATCCACCCGCTTCGGTCGCCCGGGCACGCAGATCTTGCATTTCAGCAACTGTCAGACCGACGTAGCGTGATACCACCACGACGCCAGAGCTTTCGAAGATCTGGCCGAGTTCGTCGACCAATTTCTCTTTCTGGGCTCTATCCACAGTTCTCTCCAACTTTGGGATGTCAGACATCCCGGCTCAATTTTGCCAGGCTCAAAAAGCCCAGCGTTCAGGTCCGTTAATACGGGGTGAGCCAAAAATCGCCCGAGGGTTTGAAGATCCTCGATCTTTTTTGTCTTTCCCGTCTCAGGAGGGAAATTAAGACCCCAACCTAGGGCCACCCACCATCTTGGACGAAACGAAGGAAAGCGCACGACGAATCGCACGCTTTCCTTCGAGCCCCTAGCTATGCCAGAACTCAACGAGTTCCAAGGGCAAAAACACCGCGAACTTCTACCAAGGTCAGTGAGCAGAAATGCAGTACGACAAACTGGCCCAATGCCCCTCCACATTGCGCAGTCATGCCGAAGGCAAAGCAATAATATCTGACTTCAGCTTAGTTGTCGAAATGCCCTCAGTTCGCGGTAGATAAAGCACCTGACACAGGTCAGACAAATCATCAAACTCGCCAAGCCAGTCGTCCCCCATCACAAAAAGATCCGCATCATATTCGGCGACATCTTTGCGCTTTTGCCCCCACTCGCATTCAGGAATGACCTGTGTAACGTACCGACAGGCACTAAGCATCTCAGCCCTTTGTTCGTAGGGCAAAGCGGCCGCCTTACCCTTAAGCTCATTAAACTCGCAAGTTGAACACCCAACAATGACCTCTTCGGCCAACAGTGACAGTCGTTGAAGCAAACGCTGATGCCCAACATGAAACAAGTCGAAGGTGCCGTAAGTCAAAACTCGCTTGAATCGCCGATTCCCAACCCGTTTCAAGAACGGAGAAAAACGTTGCTTTGCCTCTGACCAAGGAAAAACGAAATAGGGGTTCGGTTCACGCCACCCGGACCCGTAATTAACAGCTAGCATTTTTTCTGGCTTTGCTGGAATCGGCAACTGGGTCACTGGGCAAGGCCTCAAGGGGAGAACATCCGAGACCAAAAGGTCACCATATGTATGAGGGTAAACATAAACCCTGCCGTCCTGCACCCAGGCAGGAAATAAATCGATCTCATACCCCCCGGATGAGGGTAGCTTAATGCTGCGGAACTTTCCTTCCATCTCCTGATCCTCAAGCTTAGCCAGACCAGACTGGAAAAGCGTCATGCGAAGCTCACTCCAACGGCGGGCAGCCTCTTCCGGGCTCTCTGCATCTAAGAAAACGGCAAGATCAACGTCGTCATCATGATCAAGGAACTTACCTTCCCGAACAACCCCCAGCAGCGTGCCCGAGTTTAGAAACACCTCTCCAACAGACCGCTGGAGACTCTCAATAAGCTTTGTCAAATGCGCCCAAATACTGCCATGCGGCAGATCTGCGAATAGTTGGCTACCATGAGCAGCCAGAACCCCGTCGGAAACACTTTTTGGGACATGCGCAGCCAGAAGAGCTTCAAACCCTTGAAACGCCTCGCCCTCGCCTCGCTTCATCCGTAGTTCAAAAAGTTTCGCAAGGTGTATTCGGATCAGATAGGGTCTCTTGCGGAGCTGTAACATCAACATCACCCTAGCCTCCAAGGCCAGAATGGAGTTGCCACCCTCTAACCGATCTAAAGCCTGAAAAAAACGCCAGTAGCGAAATCCGTCCTTTGGATCGCAAAACTGGGCGTGCGCCCGCCTATAGAATTCAGTGACAGAATCGTCACCCAGAACATCGACCATACCGATACCTCAAAATAGATTTTGTTTTTTGCCAAATCTACCCCAAGTTAATTGATTTACACAATGTTAATATTCGTACATTCAAAACGCGCCATTCGCCGATGGATCAGCCGGATAAAAAAACGCGTAATACAAACAGATCAACTGATCTTGTGGAAAAATCTGCATGCCATCGCAAGCCAATAGCGACCAATCAAATAGAAAGAGCCCGGAATTGCTGTCGCAATTCCGGGCTCTTTTTCATCTTGCGATAGCCGAATTACTCGACGACAGCGTTATCAACACTAATAGTGATACCCGGACCCATGGTCGAGGACAGCACGATTTTGTTCATGTAAGCGCCTTTGGCACCCGATGGGCGAACCTTGGCAACAGCCGAAACAAAGGCCCGGACGTTTTCAACCAGCTTGGCTTCGTCGAAGGACGCTTTGCCAATACCCGCGTGCACAACGCCACCCTTTTCAGCTTTGAACTGAACTTCGCCACCTTTGGCTGCTTCTACGGCTGCTTTCACATCCATAGTTACAGTGCCAACCTTAGGGTTTGGCATCAGGTTACGTGGGCCCAGAACTTTACCCAGACGACCAACGATGGGCATCATGTCAGGAGTAGCAATACAACGATCGAAATCGATGGTGCCGCCCTGAATGACTTCCATCAGGTCTTCGGCGCCGATGATGTCTGCGCCAGCAGCCTTGGCTTCGTCAGCCTTGGCGCCACGTGCAAAAACAGCGACGCGCATGGTCTTACCAGTGCCATTTGGCAGGCCGATAACACCGCGAACCATCTGGTCAGCGTGACGTGTGTCGACGCCTAGGTTCATGGCGATTTCGATGGTTTCATCGAACTTAGCCGTGGCATTGCCCTTAACCAGAGCAACAGCTTCTTCCACCGACAAGTTCTTCTTGCCAGCGAAAGCTTCGCGCGACGCGCGGGTGCGTTTTCCAAGCTTAGCCATCTTACTTCACCTCGATGCCCATAGAACGGGCAGAGCCCAGGATGATCTGCATCGCCGCTTCGATATCGTTGGCGTTCAGATCTTTCATCTTGGCTTCGGCGATTTCTTTCACCTGAGCCGCAGTCACGGTACCAACGGTTTCACGCGACGGTGTCTTAGCACCGGACTTCACGCCAGCCGCTTTCTTCAGGAAGTAGGACGCGGGCGGCGTCTTGATTTCCATCGTGAACGACTTGTCCTGGTAGTAAGTGATCACGGTCGGGCACGGTGCACCGGGCTCCAGATCTGCAGTCTTGGCGTTGAACGCCTTACAGAATTCCATGATGTTAATGCCGCGTTGACCCAGCGCCGGACCAACTGGTGGCGACGGGTTTGCCTTACCGGCGGGAACTTGCAGCTTCATTTTGCCTGCGAGCTTCTTGGCCATAAGCCTTCTCCTTTATCATCGGTGCGTGCAAGCACACACCCTACACATCCGAAACGCGTTCCGGTGCCTTGGTTAGCGTGGTTCAGCTCCGGCTCGCGTGCCTTCACCTCCCACGTATGAACACCCGATCACCCGGGTGTAGGGTGCGTGCTAGCACGCACCGCTCGCTCAGATCTGTTTGGTAACCTGAGTGAATTCCAGCTCAACCGGGGTCTCCCGGCCAAAGATCGAGACTGTCACTTTAAGGCGCTGATTGTCCTCATCAACTTCCTCGACCATGCCATCAAAGTCCTCAAACGGACCTTCGTTGACCTTGACCCGCTCACCGATCTCAAAGTGGATCAGAGTGCGCGGCGACTCTTCGCCTTCCTGCACGCGGTTCAGGATCTGATTCACCTCGGCATCGCGCATCGGCATCGGACGCCCCTGTGGCCCCAGGAAGCCGGTGACCCGATTGATCGAGTTGATCAGGTGGTACCCGTGATCGCTCATTTCCATGTGCACGAGGACATAGCCCGGCATAAAGCGACGCTCGGTGGTCACCTTCTTGCCGCGACGCACCTCGATCACCTCTTCGGTGGGCACCAACACTTCGTCGATGTCATCGTCCAGACCGGTTTCAGCAGCCGTCGTGCGGATCTGTTCTGCGATCTTCTTCTCATAGTTCGAGAGCACGCTGACCGTATACCACCGTTTCGCCATGAACCTGATCGTCCTTGTTCTGCCGGGCTGGCACCATTGCCTTGCCGTCACTTGAATTTCTTTGCAGCCCTAGGCTGCGCCCTAACAAAAATCGGCGCGCAACACGAATCGCCGCACGCCTTTGTCAAAGACTTGGCTCACCTACCCGCCAATCGAGACGAGATCAAGAGCTGCGCCAGCTTTTCGCAGGGGTGCATGCACCCCCACCTGCCAGTCTTAGCTGAACATTTCCAGCACACCCGTCAGCCCATAGCGGATGAGCACATCGACCAGGGCAAAAAATACGGCTGTCAGCGAGGCCATGATAAAGACCATCACGGTGGTCAGCAGCACTTCACGGCGGGTCGGCCAGACAATTTTGGAGACCTCGGCCCGAACCTGCTGGATGAACTGAACTGGGTTAATAGTGGCCATTTGACTGGTTCTCTCTGCTAACAATCAGCGTTGGATTTAGCCCGTAGCCTCGCCGATTTCAAGCCCTGTTCGCCACCTAAGCTCCGCACCCTAGCCAAGACAGCAACGTAAACACGCCTAGGAACCAGCGCGGGCGATATTTGTCTCATTTTTTTGTGATGTGTCTATGCTGACATCTTCAACCAAAACCTCAATGCTGATACGCTTGGCGACGCCTGGTTGGAGCCGATCGTCGCCACGCCCGTAGCCTGCCTGAGCGGAATACGGTCGGCCTGCGTCGCATCACGATACCACAAGAAGGTGGCACACTAGGCATTCGCCGGATCCGGTCAGCCAAGCAGGATTAGCACTGCCATTTCGGGCTCCGGTCACGTCGGTAGGTGTGAACATTTCCAACACGAATCGTGTATTTTGCCATGTTTTACCATCGGCCGGGCAACTGTGTGGACGTGGATAAGTTTTGTGTAGCGGTAGTTCGCAAACATCAGCCAGTCAAACTTGGTGACAAGTGATTGAATTTCTTGGGAACTGGCAGGGGTGCACAGGCTCGAACTGTGGACCTACGGTTTTGGAGACCGTCGCTCTACCAACTGAGCTACACCCCTGCAGTGCGGCATGTCCTAAGCCAGCAACAGCCGACTGACAAGAGGAAAAACAGTTTTTCTAAGGCCGACGTACCATCACACCAAGGGCCGGTCTTTGCGATTGCTGCCGCTTGCTCTATGAGAATGTCAAAAGAGGATCAATCGCTTGAGTCTGAGACGGAAAATCGCTGATAGCCCGGTCTTCAACCGTGCCGTAGAAGGACTGATCACGGCTTATGTGAAATTCGCCTATCGCAGTTCGCGTTGGACACGAAGCGGCTTTGGCCCGATGGAAGAACTCGTGAAATCGGGCGAGCCGGTGATCATGGTGCTATGGCACCAGCGGTTGATCATGTCGCCTTATCTGTTTGATAGCTCACTTGGCCGCATTTGCACGCTAACATCCTCGGCACGGGCTGGTCGTCTGGCCGGTAAAGTGCAGGAACGCATGGGGTTTGACACCATTCCGATGTCCAGCCACAAGCGCCATGTCGCGCTATCACGAGAGGTGTTGCGGCGCATCAAGAACGGCAGTTCGGTCGGCATTGCTGCTGATGGACCACGAGGCCCTGCCCGCGTTTCCTCTGGCGTACCAATCATTTGGGCCCGCAGTTCCGGCTGTCGCGTATTCACCATCACATTTGCCCAGCGCCGGACACTCAGATTGCCGACCTGGGACAAACAAATGTTGCCGGTGCCGTTCTCTCGCGGCGTTTTGATGTGCCAGGAATGGCAGGAAGACGTGCCCCGCAAGCCAACGCCGGAACGAGCTGAAGGTCTGCGCCTAAGCCTTGAAAAGGCATTGAACCAGATCACCGATGCCAGCGATGCCGCTGTGGGGCGCAGCTAAGCACTGCACCCCTTGGCCATCAGATCAGCGCCAGACTCATCAGCACCATCCCGATAAAGCCGATGGTGTAAGCAGTGGACCGCACAAAGGGCACAGCCATCAGATACAGCGGCAAATAGGCCAGCCGGGCAAGAAAGAACACCTCGGCCCCCATAACGGCCTGCTGCATGTTTGTATCAGGCAAAATCAGGGCCAACACAGCCAGACCTAAAAACGGAGCCAGGTTTTCCTGAAAGTTGCGATGCGCGCGTTGAGCGCGGCCTGCAAATTTGCCCGGTTCAGGATCACTGTCCCGCGCGCCGGCATAGGCCCCTACCCCGATCCGGGGCATCAAAAACATCGAGGGCAAAAACAGCCCAGCGTAATACAAGATCAGTACCAATAGAATCCAAGTCAGCATGAGAAGTCCTTTGCCATTGTTATGATGTGCAAGTTAGGAATGGCAGGGAATGACAACAATTCCCTTGGAGGGAATAGCAATGACTTCTTTTGGCCACGTCCTAAAAGACATTCGAGGGGCACGTGGGTTATCCCAAGCAGCCTTGGCGCTGTCTTTGGATTCGACACAACGGCATGTTTCCTTTCTTGAAACCGGCCGCTCGCTGCCAACAGCATCCTATTTAGCCCGCATTTGTCGGGCGATGGATTTGAATATCGCCCAGCGGGTCAACCTGTACGACGCATCAGGGCTGGCCAACCCTTATGTCCAGCGCGACATGAGGTCGGGTGAAATCCGCGACGCGTTGGACATGATCGAGAAGCGGGTGCTCAGAAATTGGCCCTTCCCCGCGCTGGTTCTGGACCCAGACTGGAACGTATTGCGCCAGAACGAGGCCTTTACACGGTTCTTTGAGCCGCTGGTTCCAAGGGGAAACGAACAAATCAACCTGCTTGAAGTGCTGATGAGCGACATCTTCCAGACACTGATCCAGAACTGGGATGAAGCGGCAGGCGTTCTTTTCTTTCGCTTGCAACGCGCCGCCGCAAACAGCCCACGCATTGCTCGGGTGTTGCAGACAGCCCAAGCTCAGGGTCGGTTCTCTGGGATGGAGCAGCATTTGGACGGTCTCACTGGGATCCCGGTATTTCTGCCGATCCGACTTGGTCTGCCGGGTGGCCCAGAGATCCAGATCAGCTCGCTGCTTGGGAAACTTGCCTCGACCCAGGACGCGTTGATCGACGGGTTGGAGATTGAATTTATGGTGCCCCTGGATGAGACATCAGAGCAGACAATGCGCGCTCTGGCAGTGACTGCTTAAGGAAAAGGGCCGCCCTAAGGCAGCCCTTTCTATCACCTCAACGGTGTGGCTCTCGGGACATCCGCGCCTTGGCGCGGATACCCTGTCGCCATCATCACAGCGGAGCTGTGATTACTCGATGATTTTGGACACAACACCAGCGCCAACAGTCCGGCCACCTTCGCGGATGGCGAAGCGGAGACCAGTTTCCATGGCGATTGGAGCGATCAGCTCAACGTTGAA